>ENA-OSJC01000014-OSJC01000014.1-marine-metagenome-genome-assembly--contig:-NODE-14-length-204162-cov-8.333023_pt1 | contig 204162 bp, 231 predicted proteins | sample MGYA00237885_ERZ534234 | MGnify/ENA primary metagenome ERZ534234 (study PRJEB26413, sample SAMN06343907) | marine metagenome | isolation source: coastal waters | place: Atlantic Ocean: West Antarctic...
CCAGATTCTGCGCATGGAACAAATCCTGCAAGCGCTCAAATGAGTGGTATGAAAGTTGTTGTTGTTAATTGTGATGATGAAGGAAATGTTGATATTAAAGATTTGGAAGAAAAAGCAGAAAAACATTCAAAAGATTTAGCAGCTTTAATGGTAACGTATCCTTCAACGCACGGTGTATTTGAAGAACAAATCATAGAAATTTGTGATATTATTCACAAAAAAGGTGGACAAGTATACATGGATGGCGCCAATCTTAATGCACTTGTCGGCGTAGCTAAGCCCGGTAAGTTTGGACCTGACGTATGTCATATTAACTTACATAAAACTTTTTGTATTCCACATGGAGGTGGAGGGCCAGGAATGGGACCTATAGCTTGTGCTAAACACTTAAAAGATTTTTTACCTAATCATAAAATCATCAAGGAATGTGGGCCAATCAATGGGATGGGATCTGTTTCTGCAGCGCCTTGGGGAAGCTCAAGTATTTTGCCTATTTCTTGGATGTACATAAAAATGATGGGAGCTGAAGGGCTCAAGAAAGCCTCACAAGTTTCAATTTTGAACGCTAATTATATTGCTAAAAAACTATCTTCTGATTTTAAAGTTTTATATACGGGAAAAAATGGAAATGTTGCACATGAATGTATTATCGATATTAGACCTATTAAAGCTAAGTCAGGAATTTCTGAGGAAGATTTAGCAAAAAGATTAATCGATTATGGGTATCATTCTCCAACAATGTCATGGCCTGTAGCAGGAACAATTATGATTGAACCCACTGAAAGTGAAAATTTAGAAGAGATGGATAGATTTTGCAACGCACTTATCTCTATTAAAAATGAAATAGATAAAGTGGAACAAGGAGAGTTTGATAAAATTGATAATCCATTGAAAAATGCTCCTCATACCTACTTAGAACTTGCTGCTAATGAATGGGAACACAAATACACAAGAGAGCAAGCGGCTTTTCCAAATGAGTTTCTAAGAAACAATAAATACTGGGCTCCAGTAGGAAGAGTAGACAATGTCTACGGTGATAGAAATTTAGTTTGTTCTTGTCCATCTATGGATGAGTACAAAGATGAAGCAGCATAAAGAGAATGAAGGTCGCAGTTATTGGATCGGGAATCTCAGGTCTATCAGCGGCATATCATCTTTCAAAAAAACACAAAGTAGATCTATTCGAACAAGATGATCGTTTTGGAGGACACTCTTACACTTACGACATTACAACAAACACTGGAACTAAAGTTCCAGTAGATTTAGGTTTTATTGTTTTCAACGAACTTACTTATCCTAATTTATTTAAATTTTTCGATGACTTAGGGGTTGCGTATGAAAAAAGCGACATGTCATTTGCTGTCTCTGTTAAGAATTCAATAGTAGAATATGGAGGTAAAGGATTAAAAGCTCTTTTTGCAAATAAGCTAAATATTTTTAATCCTAAATTTATAAAAATGGTATCAGAAATTATGTCATTTTATAAAAATGCTCCTCTTTTATTAAAAGATAATATAGATAATGAAACACTAGGAAGTTACTTAGAGCAATCTAAAAAATCAAAATATTTTATAAACTTTCATATAGTTCCAATGGTAGCTGCTATTTGGTCTATGCCTTTTTCAAAAGCTAAAGATATGCCGCTTAAGCTATTTCTGAATTTTTTTATAAACCATGGATTATTTAGATTAAAGAATAGACCACAGTGGTATACGGTTACAGGTAGAAGCAGAATGTATGTAAGTAAAGTTCTACAAAAAATTAGTGGTGAATATTTTAAAAATTCTAAAGTAAATAAAATTTCCAGAAGCAAAGAGAACGTTAGAATTTCAATTTGCAACAGTGAAGAATATTTAGACTATGACCATGTAGTTTTGGCTTCTCACGCCGACCAAAGCTTGGAGTTATTAGAAGACCCATCTGAAGAAGAAACAAGCATACTAAAAGAATTTAAATACGTGGATAACGTAGCCTATCTACACACAGATGAAAGCCTTATGCCTAAAAGAAAGTCAGCTTGGTCAAGTTGGAACTCTATTTCCAAAAATGATCTAAGCAGCACATGTGTTACTTATTGGCTAAATAACCTGCAAAACTTAGAAACAAAAGAAGACTATTATTTAACGCTGAATCCAATTCATGAAATTAAAGCTGAGAAAATAATTAAAAAAGTTAATTTTACTCACCCTTATTTAAACTCTAAAACCACTGTACTTCAAAAAAATCTCTATAAGCTCCAAGGCAAGAAAAGAACATGGTTTTGCGGAAGTTATTTTGGCTATGGTTTTCATGAAGATGGTTTAAAATCATCTCTAGAAATGCTGAAAAATTTTAGAACTTAAATGGAAACCTGCATATACAAAGGCCATGTAACTCACAGAAGATTTAAACCACTAAGACATTATTTTTCTTATAAAACTTTTTCTATTTTATTTGATCTCACTGAATTAGAAGATCTTCATAAAAAAATAAGTATATTTTCATTTAACAGATTCAATATTTTTAGTTTTTACAATAAAGATCACGGTTCTCGTGATGGAAATGATTTAACTGAATGGGTAAAGATAAATTTAAAAAAGTATAATTTAAATGTTAATGTCTCTAAAATTAAATTACTTTGCTTTCCAAGAGTATTTGGCTACGTATTTAATCCGTTAAGTATTTTTTATTGCTATGACGGAAATGCACTTATAGCAATTTTATATGAAGTTAAGAATACTTTTAACGAACAACATACTTATGTTTTTCCTGTAAATAATAGTTCAAAAATTATCACGCAACAGTGTAATAAAAAATTTTACGTTTCACCTTTCATTAAAATGGATACCTTTTATAATTTCAGATTAACAGAGCCCGATGAAAATATAAGAATATTAATTAAACAAACCGACAAAGTAGGAAAAATTTTAGTAGCCTGCCAGGTAGGAAAGAAGCAAAATATGTCTTTAAAGCAGCTATTAATAAATTTCTTCACACATCCTATGATGACTTTTAAGATAATGATGTCGATACACTATGAAGCATTACGCCTTTGGAAAAAAGGAGCTATATTTCAAAAAAGACAAGTTAAAATAAAAAATAATATCTCTTTAGAAAAATGAATTTTAATCCTTCGAAAATAGCTGAAAATTTTATACTGAATAAACTAAAATCTATCAAAGGTGGAAGTTTAAATTTAAAAAATTACAATCAAGAAATAAAAACTTTTGGTGAATCGAATAGTTTTGTTAAAGCTGATATTGCTGTTCATAACCCAAAATTTTATTTTAATATCTTAAAAGGTGGAAGCAGTGGTCTCGCTGAATGTTATGTGAGAGATGAATTTACTACTTCAGATCTTACATCGTTAATAGAACTTACTGCTAGAAATATTGATTTAACTCACAGATTTTCCGGTGTTTTAAGAATTACATTCTTAAAGAATTTAATTAAAAATATTTTTGCCTCTAATACTAAAAGTAAAAGTAAAGAATATATATCTAAGCATTATGATCTAGGAAATGAATTCTTCTCTATCTGGCTAGATGAAACACTTACTTATTCAAGTGCTATTTATGAAAAACCTACTGATGATCTTTCTAATGCCCAGATTAACAAATATAATAAGCTAATTGAATTTATAAAACCAAAGTCTGGAGATAAAGTTTTAGAAGTAGGATGCGGTTGGGGCGGTTTTGCAGAACATCTTGCAAAAAATCATGATGTTAAGTTAGATTGTATTACGATTTCACAAAAACAGTTAGAGTTTGCAAAAAAACGAATTTTTAACGCCGGGTTGAATGAAAAAGTGGACATTAAATTTTTAGATTATAGGGATGTAAAAGGGCAATATGATTCAATAGCTTCTATTGAAATGATCGAGGCAGTTGGAGAAAAATATCTTAATAAATATTTTTCTATGATAAAAAATAATTTAAAACCTGAAGGTATTAGTGCAATACAAGCTATTGTTATTAAAGATGAATTATTTGATCAATACAGAAAAAGTGAAGATTTTATTCAAAAATATATATTTCCGGGAGGTTTCCTTCCTTCGCTTCAATCTATAAAAGATCATACTAAGAACTCTGGTTTACAATTAAAAGAATATAATTCTTATGGAATCCACTACTCTAATACTTTAAAAAAATGGAGAGAAAACTTCATTAACTCTTGGAGTGATATTTCTAAGCAAGGTTTCGATCAATCATTTAAAAAAATTTGGGATTTCTATTTTTCTTATTGTGAAGCAGGGTTTAAAGCTAAAAATATTGATTTGATACAATTCTCTTTGTGTAATAAGTAGATATATGAAAATTTTATTTGCATTATTAATTACTATTTTATTAACTAACTGCGCGGGGAATCAAATGAAACCAACAGATTTTAAAGATCAAAAACCAAGATTAATTATAGAAGACTATTTATCAGGCAATGTTAAAGCTTGGGGTATATTACAAGATAGATCAGGTAAGGTTACAAGACAATTTTCAGCTAATCTTAACGGTAAATGGGACGGTAAACAGTTAATATTAGATGAAGAATTTAACTGGTCAGATGGTGAGGTTCAAAAACGTCAATGGAAAATCACTAAATTAGACGAGCATAATTATGAAGGTACCGCAGGTGATGTAGTTGGTAAAGCAAAAGGATATTCCTATGGTCCAGCATTTAAATTTGAATATGTCTTATTAGTACCAATCAAAGGAAAAGAAATAAAAATAACTTTTGACGATTGGATATTCAAACAAGATGACAGAGTTGCAATAAATAGAGCAACGATGACAAAGTTTGGCTTCAAGGTTGCTGAACTCACAGTAATGTTTGTAAAAGATTAGTCTTAAAATTTAACAAGACAAGTACAGTATTTACTTTTAAAACAAAAATATAGATTTTAAATATGATTAAAAAATTACGAGACTGGATGATTGATTGTGCAAACATCATGTTTGACGATTCTAAGTCAGACATTAGATCGTTGCCTAAAGCTGTAAGATTACAAATATTAATTGTATTATCTTTTGTTTGGACTACTGTTTTTAGTCTATATGTTTTTAGTGTAACTACTTTTATATGGGGTTGGGCCGGGCTAGTCATGGCACATGTTGGCTTGATAATCGCAGTATACATTACCTTTAAATTTTTTCATAAAGCTGATAAAGAAAAAAAAAGTGTTTTTGAAACAGGAAATTTTAATCCTGCAAAAATATTTGTAGTATTTTTTCTAATTTTTTTTATTTTTATTTTTACTAAAGGCATACAGGTCCTTACAAAAACTCAATCATACTCTATCAAATACGATGGACCTGAAAAAACAACCCTTCAAAGAATAAAAGACTTCGTTAAATAAAATATTAAATGTCAAAAAAAATATGTGTTGTCTTTGGGCATCACAACAGCAAAACATCTTTTAATTCATCAATCAGAGATACTTTTATAGATGAAGCAAAAAAGTGTGGCCATGAAATTGATTTAATAAACCTGCATGAAGAGAAACAATTGAATTTTTTTGATGGCAGCCCTCCAAGCGAACAAGTTCTTAACTATAGAAAAAGACTTGAGATATCTGACGTAATGTTTTTGATTTCACCTTGTTACAATCTTAGAGCAAGTGCTATTTTAGAGAATTGGATTGACCTGGTGCTTGCACCTAAATGGTTCTTTGCCTTCAAAAGAGTCGTTGGAAATTGGGGGTACCCAGTTGCAGGTGCCATGAAAAACAAACTAGCTATTATGTCAATGTCATATGGTGGAAATATTTTTTCTATTCAAACCTGGTTTCAAAATATGCCTTTTAGAAGAATAAAAGCTGGCGTACTTAAACTTGGCGGTATGAAAATTGAATACGCAAGATTTTATGAAGTGCTACCTGGCATGTCAGAACAAAAATTTGCAAAAGAAATGAACAAAGTTAAAAAATTAGCTAGAATGCTATAATATAGCATTATTTTTTTTAAATTATTTATTTAGAAGTTAACATAAATAAGAAAGTATTTTATGAACAAAGGAAGGCCCCCATCAGAAGTTTCATCACAAGCAATATTGAACTTTGCAAAATCTATTAGTTTTAATGCAAAAAATTATATTCCAAAAGATGGAGCATCAATTTCTCTTTTTAGAATAGAGGTTTTAGCAGGATTAACTGTAGCTTTAGCTTTAGTACCAGAAGCTATAGCATTCGCTTTTGTAGCAGGAGTGACCCCTTTATCAGGTCTCTACGCAGCTTTTATAGTTGGATTGATTACAGCATTATTTGGTGGCCGTCCTGGAATGATTTCTGGTGCAACAGGAGCTCTGGCAGTTGTTATGGTCGCTTTAGTTGCCGACCATGGTGTGCAATATCTATTTGCAACTGTAATTCTAATGGGGATTTTACAATTGACAGCAGGTGTATTCAAACTTGGAAAATTTATTAGAATGGTTCCTCAGTCTGTGATGCTTGGTTTTGTAAATGGTCTAGCGATAGTAATTGGAATTTCCCAACTTAGTCAATTTAAGACAATCAATTCTCTCGGAGAATCTATCTGGATTTCAGGAGATACGTTGATGTATTCAATTATATTTGTTGTGTTAACTATGTTTATTATTTGGGTATTACCAAAAATTACTAAAGTACTACCATCTACTTTAGTAGGTATTTTATTTACAACTATTTTAGTTCTAACTTTAAAAATTGACATACCAAGCGTAGGAGATCTTGCTAGCGTGAAAGGTGGGTTGCCAGTATTTTCTTACCCACAAGTACCTTTAAACATAGAGACTCTAAAAATTATTTTTCCATACGCCTTTATACTAGCTGCAATAGGACTAATAGAAAGTTTATTAACCTTAAATTTGGTAGGAGAAATTACCAATAAAAGAGGTGGGGCCAGTCAAGAATGTTTAGCTCAAGGCTTAGCTAATACTGTTACAGGTTTTTTTGGAGGGATGGGTGGATGTGCAATGATTGGACAATCAATAATCAACGTTAGATCAGGTGGACGAACGCGTATTGCAGGCATAGCAGCAGCTTTATTTTTACTAATTTTTATTTTATATGCATCTACTTATATTGAAATGATACCAATAGCAGCCTTAGTTGGAGTTATGTTTATGGTAGTGATAGGAACATTTGCCTGGAACTCTTTAAAAATTTTATTTTTTGTGCCACGAAGTGATGCACTAGTTACAATACTTGTTACTGTTGTAACTGTATTAGAAGACTTAGCTGTTGCAGTAATAGTAGGTGTAATTGTGTCAGCACTAGTTTTTGCCTGGAAGTCAGCTTCAAGGATTAGAGCTATTGAAAGATCATCTAAAACAGAAAAAGGTGCAAAAGTTTACGAAATAGAAGGACCTCTATTTTTTAGTTCAACAAATAGTTTTATAGAAATCTTTAATCCCGATAAAGATCCAGAGGTAATAATCATTGATTTTGCAAAATCTAAAGTAATCGATCAATCTGCCTTAAAAGCAATAGAAGACATTGCTGATAAATATAACAGCCTTGGAAAGAAAGTTAAACTTAGACATCTAACACGAGACTGCCACAAGCTATTAAGTAAGGCAGGCCAGCTTGTAGTAGACAGTGATGACGATCCAGACTATGGAATAGCTGTTGATTATGGGGTTAAATTAGGAATATTTGGAAGGTAATTGTTGCAGAAATTTATATTTGTTGTAAATCTTAAGCAATTAAATGAAATCTTCAAAAATTCAAAAAAAATTAAAAACAATTAAAAAAAAATTTGTACCTCAGCTTAATCTAAGCAAAATAAAAAAAACAATTAAATCAAATCTTGATTTGACTTATTTAAAATTAAAAAAAAATAAAAAAAAATTAAAGAGACTTAAGAATAAAAAAACAACAGCACAATTAAAACTGCAAAAAAAATTAAGAGAACAAATTATAAAACAAAAGAAAAGAGAAAAAATCGCTAAAGCGCAAATCATAAAAGCTAGAAACCAAGAAAGACAAAGATTAAAAGATGAGGAATTAAAGATTAAAAAACAAGAATTGAGACTCAAACAAGAAGAGCTTAAACTAAAAATTGCAGATCAAAAAATAAAAGAGCAAGCAGAACAAAGGTTACAAAACCAAGAGCAAAGAAAAAATGATGAAGAAAAAAGAATTAGATTAGAACAAAAAAGATTAAGGGATGAAGAGCGAAGAATAAGAATAGCATCAGAAAAAAGAATTAGAGATGAAGAAGAAAGAATACGAAACGAGGAGAAAAGAATAAGAGACCACGAAGAAGTAAAAAGATTAGAAGTAGAACAAAAAATTAAAGATGAAGCACAAAGAGTAAGAGATGATGAACAAAGGATCAGAGATGATGCAAATATAAGGAAACTTGAAGCAGAACAAAAGATAAGAGACGAAGAACAAAAAATTAAAGAGAACGAACAAAAACAAAGAAATGAAATTGAGACACAAAGGATAAGAGAGTGGGAGATAAGATTTGACGCAGAAAGAAAAAGAAAAGAAGAAGAACAATTTTTAATGGAGGAAGAACTAAGATTAAAAGAAGAAGAAAGAAGAAAAAAAATGGAGAACGATTTTAAAGACCCAAATAAAATTAACTAAAGTCTTAATCTCTTTTAACAAATTTATTAATTAAAAATAAATACGCTCGATACGGCAAAATTCTTAAAAACTTTAGTAAAATTGTTAATTCTTTAGGAAAGTGAATTTCAAACGCATTACCTTTAGTTAAGCCGTTGTATATTTTGTTAGCAGCAAATTCTGGTGTTTTAATAAACGGCATATTAAAAGTATTTTGATCTGTTAATGGTGTTTTAATAAACCCTGGAGAAATTAAAGAGATTCTTACGTTATGTTTCTTAAAATCAAAATATAAGCTTTCAGTTAAATTTGTTAAAGCCGCTTTTGATGGCCCGTATCCACTAGAATTTGGCAAACCTCTGTAAGCAGCAACCGAGGATACAACAGAAATATGTCCTTCCTTTTTATTTTTAAAATACTCTTCAACAATTTTAATACAATTTAAAACACCAAAAAAATTAATATCCATGATCTTTTTGATTTGTTCTTTGTTTATTTCCTTTTCTAGTTTTGGATCATATGCACCGCTACAAAAAATACATAAATCTAATCCTTTAAACTCATTCAATATATTTACGAAGGTTGTTTTAACTAAATTTTCATTAGTAACATCTAAAGGAAACGATGATATATCTTTGTTTTTTGCAATTTCGTTAAGTAATTTTTCTCTTCTTGCTGAAATCGCAACTTTCCAATTTTCTTTGGCGAACTTTTCTGCTAAAGCTTTACCTATCCCACTGCTAGCACCGGTAATCCAAATTTTTTTCTGATTTTCTGACATAAATTAGTTATATCTCATTATATGACAAAAAATAAATATTTATCTCTCGGTTTGATATTTCTTATTACCTTTATAGCTTCTGCCATAGGTGGCTATACCACAACTTCATTTAAAGAACCTTGGTATTCAGAAATAATTCTTCCTAGTTTTAACCCACCAAGTTCAGTGTTTGGACCTGTTTGGACCATATTATATATTTTAATGTCAGTAGCTATTTGGAGAATTTGGATAAATTTTTTTGACCTCAAAATTCTTAACATCTACTTTTGTCATCTTTTTTTTAACGCTACTTGGAGCATAGTTTTTTTTGGTTTTCACCAAATTGAATTAGCTTTATTAAATTTAATAATTATTTTAATATTTATAATTATATTAATGAAAATTTATTTTAAGAAAGATCGAATTAGTTTTTATTTAACAATTCCATATATTCTATGGGTTTCATATGCTTTTATTTTGAACCTAAATATAGTTATGTTAAATAATTAAATGTCTATAAGAAGAACAAACAGATTGAATCAAAAAAAATGGTTGTTAAAAAATAGTCACTTAAAAATCTTAGATCTAGGTTGTACTCATGTAAATTTTTGGCCTGAAGCCAATAATTTTGCGGACATAGAAGACTATTCTGAACATTTTAAAAAATTAAATTTACCTTACACTCAAATTGAACCGAACAAAAAACTTCCTTTCAAAGACAAAGAGTTTGATTATGTTATTCTTAGTCATGTTATGGAGCATGTACCAAATTTATTAGATTTTAAAAATGAAGTAGTTCGTATTGCAAAAGCTGGATATATAGAACTACCAACTAAGCTTAATGACAACATAGTATTTGGTTGTGACGAAGAAGTTCTTGGGCACAAATGGTGGTTCGAGTTTGATGATGACAATTATCAACTTTTATACACCGAGAAAAAAGATGCTATGGAAAAATTTTTATCAGTGGGATCAGTGTGGAGATTTCAGAAATTTTATGAAGATAGTTTTCTTCTGCAGTTTTACTGGGAAAAAAACATAGACCTAAAGAAAAGAGACCCATTTAATGTTGATAAAAAAATATCTTTTTTTTCAATAGTAAAAAAATATTATAGTAAAAAGATTAGAGTACCGATATCTAAATTAAAAAATATTATAAAAAAAAGTTGAATTTAATTATTTCATGATTTCAATATTTCTAAATAGAGTTTATAGATCAATCAAAATTGACCCTGAAATTTTTGAGGAAGTTCAAAAAGACAAGAAAGCAACTGTAGCAGCCGGAACAGTTGTTGTATTATCGAGTCTAGCAGCAGGTATTGGAGCATCTCACCTTGGTACTATAAATTTTTATTTAGCTCCTGCGTTGTCTTTAGCTACCTGGTTTGTCTGGGCTTATATTATTTACTTTGTAGGTGTAAAATTATTTCCTGAATCAAAAACAAAAACTACACACCCAGCTCTATTAAGAAGTATAGGTTTCTCAAGCGCTCCAGGCATGATCAGAGTATTTGCTTTTAACGAAGATCTAATGGCTGTTATGTTTATTGGATCTGCATTTTGGGTATTAGCCTGCATGGTAGTTGCAGTAAAACAAACTTTAAACTACAAAAGTCTGTGGAAAGCTTTAGGCGTCGTAATTATAGCTTGGCTTATTCAAGCATTTGCTCTGATATGTATTCTAGCATTGACAAGAAATTTTTAAATAGGAAATATTGTTTTTGAAGTTTTACAACTGTTGCAAATTTTATACCCAAACATAATTAAGTTGGATTTTACATTTTCATCTTCTTTTTTACATTCTTCACAAGTATTATTAATTTCCGCGTAATTTAAAACTTTATTAGAATTATCTTCAATATATTTTGATTGGTAGCAATCAGAGCAAAGATATTTAGTATCATTAAAATTACTTACTTGTGTAAGAATAGTATCACTATCTCCACATTCGTCACAACTTGGAATTTTTTTCATTATTTGGTATCCATAAATATTTAAAAATATTACCTTTAATTACAACAAAACTATATAATTAATTTATGAAAAAACTTTTTTTTATTATTTTTTCCATTAATTTTTATTTTGCTAGCAACACTATCGTGCTAGGTGGAGTGCTTTCGGTGACTATAGGTGAAAGTAAGATTGAATATAAAAAAGCTTATTTTGCAGGAGGATGTTTTTGGTGTATGGAAGAGTCATTCGATAAAGTAAAAGGAGTAGTAAAATCAATTTCTGGGTATTCAGGTGGATACGTAAAAAACCCAACTTATAAACAGGTCAGTTATAATGATACTGGTCACGTAGAAGCTGTCACTGTTTTTTACGACCCTAAGCTAACAAACTATGAAGAATTACTTAAAGTATTTTGGAAAAATATAGACCCCTTTGATTCTAGTGGTCAATTCTGTGATAAAGGAAAAAGCTATAGATCGGTTGCTTTTTACGAAACCATAAAACAAAAAAAACTTATACAAAGTTCAATATTAAATATTGAAAAAAAATTTAGTAAGAAAAAAGTAGTAACCTTAGTTTGGAAATTTGATGAGTTCTACCCAGCAGAAAACTATCATCAAGATTACTACCAAAGTAATTTTTTAAGATATCTAGCCTATAAGTCAGCCTGTCAAAGAGAGAAAACATTAAAAAAAATATGGAATTAAAAAAATATCTAATACTCATTACAATACTTAGTTTTATAAAATTCGCACACGCGGAAATTGTTAAACCTGCTGAAAATTTAACTGCTTATGATGTGCTGAAGATTCAGTTAACAGCATTAAAGAACAACAATATGCCAAGTAAAAATGCTGGCATCAAACAAACGTGGATTTTCGCACATCCAGAGAATAAAAAATTTACAGGTCCCTATGAAAGATTTGAAAAAATGTTACTTGGAAATCAATATAATTTTCTACTAAACCATGATTCACATAGAATTAAATTAATTAACAGTTCACAAAATAAATATATTTATAATATTGAATTAATTTCTCGTAATAAAAAGATGTACTTTTATGAGTGGCATTTGGAAAAAAGTACTACAGACGAATGTAATAATTGTTGGTTTACTACAATTGTTTCACCGCCAACTAATAAAGGCAATATAATCTGATGAAAAGACCATCTTACACAACTAGACTTCTTATAATAATGTTTGTGCTCACCGTTATTCCAATTGGGGCAACACATTTTGGTAGTATCTACATGGGTAAAGAAAACGGAATACTTCTTGGTTTTTGTGTTGGGATACCTTGTGTTTCATTTGCATGTTGGAAATTATATATGGACGGGTGGAGAAATGAGGATGACGAATGAAATTTTATACCTCAAGAGAAAAAGCTTTAGAAGCTTTAGATAATTTTATAAATAAAGATATCGTTAATTATTCTTCAAAAAGGAATTATGATTTTGGTCCGATGAATAGAAAAAATGTTTCGTGTCTTTCTCCCTATATTTCACACAGACTTATTAACGAGTATGAAATATCAAAAAAAGTTTTAAGTAAACACCCCTATCAAAAAGTTGAAAAATATATTCAAGAAATTTATTGGAGAGTTTATTGGAAAGGTTGGTTAGAGCTTAGACCAAAAGTATGGACTGATTTTATAGAAGATTTAAATACAATTGATGAGAGTGAAAGCTACCATTTAGCAATTAATGGTCAAACTAAAATTGAATGTTTTAATGATTGGGTAAAAGAGATTAAAGAATATAATTATCTACACAATCATGCACGTATGTGGTTTGCGAGTATTTGGATCTTTACTTTAGGTTTACCCTGGCAAAAAGGTGCGGAATTTTTCATGAAGTATTTATTTGATGGTGATGCTGCATCTAACACTCTAAGCTGGAGATGGGTTGGGGGGTTGCAAACAAAAGGAAAACATTACCTTGCGCAAACTTGGAATATAAGCAAATTTTTAAATAAACAATATAAAAATATTAAGCTTAATGAAAATACTCTGCCTTTAATTGATAATAGAGAATATAAAATTTCACCATTAGAAAGACAAAAAAACAATAGTAAAAATAATTATTTAATAGTTTTTGAAAACGATTTAAGTTTAGAGAGATTAAAAATAAAAGATTATAAAAAAATTTATTTTATTTTACTTGACAACAGCCATAGATCATTAAAGTTGGATATTAAAGTTTTAAACTATAAAAAAAGTATCATGAAAAATAAACTAAATAAAATTAATGATAATTTCGAATTAATTAATGAAAATAAGATAGAGCAACTATTAGAAAATTTAAAAACCTTCGATGTTGTTTACCCATCAATTGGTGAAAATATGTCTTTTTTAAAAAAAATAGTTAAAGAAAAAAAATTGATTATAAGTTTTATTACTAGAGATGAGGATATATTTTGTTGGAATTTTTCAAATAAAGGATATTTTAATTTCAAGTCAAACATACCCAAAATATTAGCAAAATTTCAATTGAATTAATTCAATCTAGAACACTTTTTTGAGCAGTATTTGACTCTATCCCAATTAAGCTTCCATTTCTTTCTCCAGTTAAAAGATCTCTTACAGACAGGGCAAATTTTAGTAGGTAGGTCCAACTTTTTCATCACATATTTTTAAGTTGATCTTTATTTTTCAGAAACAAAAAATAAGCAACAAATTCATAAATGTAATGAAAAATAAAAAATAATGGTTTTATTTTAAGGATCTTATAGAGAATATTGTATCTAGGTATTTTAGACCAAACAACCAAGAAAGCATCAGCTCCTGAAATTACCTTGCCATCTTCAATCACGTGCAATCTTCGTAAAAGTTCAGATGGTGTTTTTAAAGTTATTAATTGGGCTTCTTTGTTATTTGTAATATCTACCCACTCCAAATCACTATTTGAAATTTTTTTATAATGATTTATTTCCAGCCTACAGACTTTACATGAATCATTAAAAAATACTTTAATTGACATAGGTGTTTTCTTTTATAAATTTTTTAGCTGCTGTAAATATTCTTTCTTTTCTTTCTTTATCAATTTTTTCTAATATTTTCACCATCATAGATAGCCGAAAATTTGCTTGAAAAAATTTTTTATTCTTTTCTATAAAATTCCAATAAAGCCCATCCATCACATCGCACCAAGGTCCTTTTTTGAAGTCCATCATTTTTAAAAAATAACTTGATCCGCAAATGTAGGGTTTAGTAGCAAATATGCCTCCATCACTAAACAATCCCATGCCATAAACATTTGGACTCATTACCCAATCAGATGAATCTACAAACATTTCCATAAACCATTTGTAAACTTCTTTAGGCTCAACCTGACAAAGATTCATAATATTGGAAAGTATCATTAATCTTTCAATATGATGAGACCAACCGTGATTGATAGCATTCTTGATGGCATAATCGAGAGGTTCCAAACCAGTTTCACCCTTGTACCAATTTTTATTCATTTTATTTTTATGATTAAAAAAATTAGTTTTTGTTAATCGTTCATCATAGTTTTGATAAATACCTCTCATGAATTCTCTCCAACCAATAATTTGTCTCGTGTATCCTTCTAGTGAATTAAGTTTAACTTTATCTTCAACCTTTTTTAATTTTTCTAAAATTTGATTTGGAGTAATTAATCCAATATTTATTAAAGGACTCAAAGCACTATGAAATAATATATTTGATTTTTTGCTTACAGCATCCTCATAGTCACCAAATAAATTTAGTTTATTCTTTATAAAATTGTCCAACCAAATCTCAGCACTATTTCTTGTTGTCGGGAGCCAGAAGCTTTTAGTAGTTCCAGGATGACTTTTAAACTCTTTTTCTATTATAGGTGCTAAGATTTTTGTGTGTAGAGTATTTTGGACTTTTGGGCTATTGGGTAACGAAATATCTTTCGGTAATTTCTTTCTATTTTCGTCATCAAAACTCCATTTGCCACCCTTAGGTTTAAAATTATTATCAACCAGCACACCTAATTTTGTTCTGTTGGATTTATAAAAAGTAGCCATAAATGGCTTCTTGTTTTTATTTAAATAATCTTTAAATTCTTCACGACTAGTTAGGAACATTGGGCTTTGTATAATATTTGTTTTAATTTTTTTTTTTTTGAAAAAAGATAATATTTTCTGTTCAAAAAACTTATCTTCAATTTCAAATAAACTTACTTCTTTAATTTTTTTTTTAATAAGAAATATTTCTAATTTTTTTTCATAAGAAACTTTAAAATCATCTTTTATTGAATAATAATTGACATTAAATTTTTTAGCTTTTAATTCATCAGAGTAGGATCTCATTGACGACAAGAACAATAGAATTTTTAACTTATGATGCTTCTCATAGGTGCACAAGCCGTAGTCTTCACACATAAAAAAACTATGATCTCTGTAGTTTTGTAAGTATTTAGGGTCAAATAATTGGTTGCCCAAAATTAAAAAAATCTTCATAAATTAAACATATCTTATGATCCTTAAATATATACGTGACAATAGATACTCGAAAAATAGTCTTTTTTTGTGATATATCTATAAAATGAAAAAACTTATTTTAGGGGCTACCGGGTCAATTGGTTCTGCTCTAGCTAAAAAAATAGTTAATGATGGTGGGCAAGTACATTTGGTAGGTAGAGATGAATCTAGCTTATCAGCTTTAGCATCAGAACTTGATTCTACCTTTACACCATGTGATGTTTTGGAAGAAAATTTTTCAGAAAAAATTATTAGTGATTTAGGTGATACACCAATAAATGGACTAGCTTATTGCGTTGGGTCTATAGATCTAAAACCATTAAAACTTTCAAAGAAGAAAGATTTTTTAGATTGTTTTAATTTAAATTTAATTTCAGCTACAGAAATAATTAGAGCCACACATGGCAAATTGAAAGAAAATCAAGGTGCTATTGTTTTATTTTCTACAGTTGCTGCTCAAAAAGGTTTTACTAATCACAGTATCATTTCTTCTGCTAAAGCTGCAGTTGAAGGTTTAACAGTTGCTTTAGCTGCGGAGTTTGCGCCAAATGTTAGAATAAACTGCATAGCACCAAGTTTGAGCAAATCTAAAATGGGAGAATTTTTACTAAAGAATGAAAAAATTGCCGAAGGTATTGCTAAACTTCACCCTTTAAAAAGACTAGGTGAAGGATCAGATTTTTCTTCAATTGCTAAATTTTTAATTAGCGACGAAAGTTCGTGGATAACAGGTCAAATAATAGGAGTCGATGGTGGAAGATCGTCAATTGCATAATATGATTAAAAACTTAATATACGCCATTTCATTCTGTTTATTAACACAAGTATCATTTGCTGCGGGTGGCGGTGGCTCAGATTCAGACACCGACAGCTATTCAAATCCACAAATAGCAGCGCAAAATTATGTTAAACGTGGAAAAAAACTAGAGTCAAAAGGTAAAAATGAAAAAGCTTTAAAGTTATATGGCAAAGCTTATAAAAAATTATTAGAAGCAAATAAAGCAGATAGTAGAAATCCTGATATATTAAACTATCTTGGTTTTACACTTAGAAAAGCCGGAAAGTACGAACAAGCAGAAAAATATTATCTTCAAGGTTTAGAAATTAAACCTGATCACAATGGAATAAATGAATATCTAGGCGAACTATATGTTCAGACTCAAAGAATGGACTTAGCTAGAGAAAGATTGGCAATTCTAAAAAATTGTAATTGTGAAGAGTATAAGGAATTAAAAGAAGTAATTAACAAAAACTAAGATAAGTCTAAGGCGTGTTTCTTTAATTTTTCAATCGAGATTAATTCTAAGGTTTTAATATTTGTTTTTTTTAAATATATCGAGCATGCAGCATCTTCTTCTAAAGCTCTAGCGTACCAAGTTGCACAAACACACCAAGAATCTCCATCTTTTAGACCTAAAAAGCCAAATTCAGGATGAGGTGTTATTAAATCGTTACCAGATTTTTTTGACCAAAGTAAAAATTTATCAGTAACTTTTGCACAAACTGTGTGAAAGCCTCTATCCGCCTCGTCAGTATTGCAACACCCATCTCTATACCAACCAGTAACTGGATCTTGAGAACAGTCTTCCAAAGGTTCTCCGAAAACATTTTTTTGTTTATCACCATTCATTTACGAAACACATTAGCAATATTTGAATCTATTTCCACATTAAAAGAAAATGATCTTCGCTCACCTTCAACGGAAAAAGGATAAACAGTATGCATCAGGTAATTTGGAAACAAGATTGCATCTCCTATCCTAGGATTATGATTAAAAACACTATTACTTAAAAACATCTTATTTCCGTTGATAAAGTCAATTGAACCATTGGTTTTCAATTTTTTTTTATCTTTATTAAGCAGTTTGGGTAACTTTAAATATCCAACACCAGATACATGCCCATCGTGATAATGGACAGGATTATACTCATGCGCATACTGCCTAACCACCCAAAAATTTATAATTTTAATTTTCCTGGTTGATTTCCCCGTACTAGCTTTGACGTACTCTTTAATTGAAGTGCTTATAAATTTGTAAATATTTTTTTTAATAAAAATAGAGGGTAGTTGTATTTCTTGTCTTACTTGACCAACAAGGTTTTTTGAATAATCATATTTTTTAATTAATTTTTTTTGTTTTATAATTCTTTCAACTTCTAAATTAATATTTTTAATTACCAGTTGAGGAAATTTTAACCTAGCTATTCTAGGCCCAAAAGGAGCTAATACTTTTAATTGGCTCATAGTTTAGTTGGATTAGGTTGCCCCTTGTAAACTTTATCTGGATTAAATCTTTTCTTTTTTTCTTTAAATTTCATTTTAATTTCTCTAGAATTTTTAATTTTGCCAAACGGTATTGATCTGTAAAAGCAAGAAATGTAACCTACATGACAGCTTGCACCTTTGCCAATGTTAACTTTCATCCAAATAGCATCTTGATCATCATCTATTCTTAACTCAATAACCTTTTGAACAAAGCCACTAGTTTTTCCTTTGTGCCATAAAGCTTTACGAGACCTACTCCAGTAATGAGCCTCTTTAGTTTCTATGGTTTTTTTTAAAGCAATTTTGTTCATGTATCCATGCATCAATACATCGCCACTTCTAAAGTCTGTAGTTATGACTGGCACTAGCCCTTTGTTGTCAAATTTAGGAGACAAGAATATTCCTTCTTCTACCTCAAATATATTTTTTCGTTTTCTAAACATCTGCGTAAAATAATGAAAAAAGGACAAAATAGCAATTTGCTTTAGTATTTTATGTACTGTAAAAATGATAACTTATTATGAAACTAGTAAAAGACACAGATAAACCAGGATTAAACAAAGATCAAATCACCGATCTTCAAGCTGAAGAAGCTTTTAAAACTGTATTAAAGTGGATTGGAGAAGACCCAAACAGAGAAGGGTTGCTGGAAACCCCAAAAAGAGTTGTTAAAGCATTTAAAGAATACTTCAAAGGCTACAATCAAAATCCAGCAGAAGAACTTAAAAAAACTTTTGGCGATGTTGATGGGTACGATGATATGGTTGTAGAGAAAAATATTTCATTAGAAAGCCATTGCGAGCACCACATGGCACCAATAATTGGTGTAGCGCATGTTGCTTATATTCCTAAAAATAAAGTTGTAGGGCTAAGTAAGTTAGCAAGAACTGTCGACATATTCTCAAAAAGATTACAAACTCAAGAAAGACTCACAATGCAAATTGCAAAGACTTTAATGGAAGGTTTAGACGCTAAAGGTGTCGCTGTAACAATTGATGCAGCCCATCAATGCATGACAATGCGGGGCATTAAGAAAGAGAGAGCAACAACAATAACAAATTATTTTTTAGGTAGTTTTAAAGAAGATCTATCACATCAAAACAGGTACTTAAGACTTATTAGTTAATACAAATATGACAAATAAATTTAAAGCATTAATAATTGACAATCAGAATGAAAATTTCAGCAGAAGTGTTCAAGAGCTTGATACTAGTGCTTTAAAAGATGGAAATGTTTTAGTTAAGGTAGATTACTCAAGTTTAAATTATAAAGATGCCATGATACTCAAAGATGGCGGAAAAATTGTTAGAAACTTTCCATTTGTACCGGGCATAGATTTTTCAGGCAATGTTGTTGAAAGTGAAGACACGAATTTCAAATCAGGAGACAGAGTTATTCTGACAGGATTTAGAGTAGGTGAAGCATTCTTTGGAGGATTTTCTCAATACGCAAAAGTGAATTCTAACTTTTTAATAAAAGCTCCTGCAAATATTAGCAATCATCAAGCAATGATGCTGGGAACGGCTGGGTTTACTGCGTTATTATGTTCTTTCGCAATAAAGGCTAGAGAAGAACTATTGATGGGAGAAAAAGTTAAAGACGTTCTAGTCACAGGAGCTACAGGCGGAGTAGGTAGTATTGCGGTAATGATATTATCAAAAATGGGTTATGATGTTCACGCAGTTACTGGAAAAAAAGATAAAAATGATTACCTTAAAAATTTAGGTGCAAAAAATATTATTGAGAGAAAAGAATTTGAAGGTGAAAGCAAGCTATTAGAGAAAGCTCTCTGGGATGGTGTGGTTGATACCGTTGGAGGCACCGCTCTAACAAAAATATTTGCTCAGACAAAACCTGGTGGAATAGTTGCAGCGTGTGGTAACGCTGGAGGAATTAAAATTAATACTACAGTAATGCCTTTTATTATTAGAGGAGTAAAACTTTGGGGAATAGATTCTTCAGGAGCCTCTCTAAAACGTCGAGAATTTGTTTGGAACGAAGCTTCTAATCTAATTGATTTCGATAAATTAAAAAGTTTTACCCAAGAACTATCATTCACGGATCTTTTAGAAACCTACCCAAAACTTCTAAAAGGTGAATTTTTTGGAAGAGCAGTAGTAAATCCAAACAAATAGATATAAAATCTAAAATTATGGATTGGGACAAATTAAAGATTTTTCATACTGTTGCAGAAGCTAGCAGTTTTACAAAAGCAGCAATTGTACTAAATTTAAGTCAATCGGCGATTAGTAGACAGATTCAATCTTTAGAACATGAACTTAAAATAAAGCTTTTTGAAAGACATGCTAGAGGTTTAGTTTTAACAGACAATGGAAAATACCTTTTTCAAACAGCTCATGAAGTTATTGCAAAATTAAAAGACGTTGAAGCAACTTTCAGTGACGAGAAGGACAAATTAAAAGGAAAATTGACTGTAACTACCGTTGTAAGTTTTGGCACAACTTGGCTTACTCCAAGAATTAAAGAGTTTATGGACCTGCATCCTGAAATAGAAGTTGAATTAATATTTGATGACAGGGAACTCGATTTAAGCACACGTCAAGCCGATGTAGCTATTAGAATGAGAAGACCAAAACAATTAAATTTAATTCAAAAAAAGTTTGTGGATTTTAATTACCACATTTATGGTTCAAATGAATATTTAGAAAAAAATGGTTATCCAAAAATTTTAAAAGATTTAGATAGTCATAAGTTTATTACTTATGGTAAAGGAGCTCCATCACCAGTTTATAATCCTGACTGGGTTCTAAAGCTTGGTGCCAAAGAAGGAAAAAAAAGAAAATCAGTAATGAAAGTAAATAGCGTATATGGATTACTATTAGCTGCTCAAAGTGGAGTTGGTCTTGCCGCTCTGCCAGATTATATTACACATAATATTCCTAATTTAACAAAAGTTTTACCTGAAGAATCTGGCAAACCAACTGAAACTCATTTTGTTTATCCTGCATCTTTAAAAACTAATGCAAGGTTAATGGCTTTTAGAAATTTCATTTTTAGCAAAGTTAGTGAGTGGAAATTTTAATTAAATGAATGTTATTACTTTTATAATACCTTTTATCATCTTAATAACTGTCGTAGTTTTTATTCATGAATATGGACACTATTATTTTGCAAAAAAATTTGGAGTTGGTGTAACAGATTTTTCCATTGGTTTTGGTAAAGAACTTTTTGGGTTTAACGATAAGTCAGGTACAAGGTGGAAATTTTGTTTAATCCCACTTGGTGGTTATGTTAAGTTTTTCGGTGATCGAAATGTATTTAGTCAAGCTGAACAACAAGAATTATTAAATCAATATAGCGCAGAAGATCAAAAAAAATTATTTGTTGTAAAGCCTATTTATCAAAGATCTCTAGTTGTAGCCGCAGGACCGTTTGCTAACTTTTTGTTAGCGATATTTATTTTTACATTTATATATATATTCGCTGGAAAAGATTTTACCCCAGCTAAAATTGATGCAGTTCAAGAGAACTCCCCCGCATCAAGCGTGGGCCTTCAAAAGGACGATGTTATCTACTCTATAAACAACAAGAAAGTTAAGAGTATTATGGATATTTCTGCATATATTAACACCTCTACAAAAGAAGAAATAAGAATATCTGTTTTAAGAAATGATAATGAAATTTTTTTTAACGTTATACCTAAAACTATTAACGATAAAGATTCTTTAGGCAACGAAATTAAAAAAAAAGTTTTAGGTATTAAGATTGTTCCGCTTTATGATAAATTTAATAAGGAAAAACTAGGACCAGCAAAGGCTCTTTATTACGCAGTAAAAGAGACTTGGTTCGTAACAACAAGCTCACTAGATTTCATAGTTTCTTTACTCAAAGGAAGTGGAGACACCTCTCAATTAGGTGGGCCAATAAAAATAGCTAAGATTACCGGTCAAGTAGCTCAATATGGAATTATAGCTTTTCTGAGCATAACTGCCTATATTTCAATAAGCTTAGGTCTAATTAATTTGTTCCCGATTCCTATGCTAGATGGCGGTCATTTAATGTTTTATGCCATTGAGAAGGTGTTGGGCAGGCCTTTAAAACAAAAGACACAAGAAGGTTTTTTCCGAATCGGTCTTTTTCTGTTGTTTTCTTTAATGTTTTTTACAACATTTAATGATCTTAAAGATATTGGCTTATTTTAAGCCATTTTTTAATGATAAAAAAATCAATAAAATCAACACTAATTAGCCACACAACATCTTGTTGTTTATTGTTTATAAAACACTAAAAAAAGTGTTGATTTATAAGCATAATTGTAGAGATTAAAAAATATAATCAAAAAAGGGCTAAATACATGAACAAAAAACAACTAGTAGCAAAAATCTCTACCACATTAGGTCAAAGTAAAGCTGATGCTGAGAGAACTTTTGATTCAATTACGACTATCATCCTAAATGAATTAAAAAATGACGAAACAGTCAAAATAGCTGGTTTTGGTACTTATAAAGTAGCAAAAAGAAAAGCTAGAGTTGGAAGAAACCCAAGAACAGGGGAATCTATTCAAATTTCAGCGTCTCAAAAAGTTAAGTTTTTACCGGCTAAAAGCTTAAAAGAAATGTTTAACAAATAGGCATTATTTATTTAGTAGCTCCCATATATTAAGGGAGCTATTAAAATCTTACATACCTGCAATACCTTAAACACATTGTTTCTACAGAATACCTAAAATGATTAATCAACGTTAGTCATAAACTGTCTCTTAAAATAAACTTAAATCTTAGTTATTAAAAAAGTAAGGAAAGTGAATGAAAAAAGCATTTTTTTTAACCTTAAGTAGTTCGGTATTTTTGCTATCATTAACAGATTTAAGCCTTGCAGGTACAACAATGTCTCAAGAAGGGCAATATATATTCAATTCATTAGGTTTTTACTTAGGTGGAGTTTTAGTAGCTTTCATGGCTGCTGGTTTTTGTATGCTTGAGAGTGGTCTAGTAACCACGAAGAGTGTGTCATCGATTGCAGCTAAGAATATTGGAAAATTTGCAATTGGATCAATTGTTTTCTTTTTAGTTGGTTATAATTTAGCATACGACATTCCAGAGGGTGGATTTATAGGTTCATTTTCAGTATGGACTGACACTTCAAATGTTGAGACCGGTTATTCAGGTTATTCAGATTGGTTTTACCAAACTATGTTTGTGTGTGCTACAGTATCTATTGTATCAGGTGCAGTTGCTGAAAGAATAAAAATTTGGCCATTCTTTTTTTTCGCGGCAATCATGGCTGGATTTATTTATCCAATTTCAATGGGTTGGCATTGGGGAGGTGGCTGGTTATCTGTTACTGGATTCTCTGATTTTGCAGGTTCTACTTTAGTACATGCGTGTGGGGGTGCTGCTGCATTAGCTGGAGTAATTGTTTTAGGAGCTAGAGAAGGAAGATTTGGCACTAAAGGTGAAAAGAAATCGATGATACCATTTGCTGCGTCTAGTATCCCACTAGTGACACTAGGAACTTTTTTACTTTGGTTTGGATGGTTTGGCTTTAACGGTTTTAGTCAACTCGCAATGGGAACTTTTGATGACGTAAATGCAATTGCAAAGATCGCTGTTAATACCCATCTCGCTGGAGCCGCTGGTGTAGTTACAGGAGCAGCTCTTACTCGTTTAATCGGCGGTAAAACAGATATCATAATGATGTTAAATGGTGCATTAGCTGGTTTAGTTGCTATTACTGCAGAGCCACTAACACCGACTCCAATGACTGCAATGTTAATTGGTTCTGCTGGATCGGTAATAATGTACTATGGAACAAAACTCTTAGAACACCTAAGACTAGATGATGTTGTAGGCGCCATCCCGGTTCATTTATTTGCAGGTATCTTTGGAACGCTTGTTGTACCGTTTACAAATATGGATACTTCTTTTGAAACACAGTTATTGGGTGTTATCTCAGTTTGTGCGTTTAGCTTTATATTTTCGTACGCTGTATTTAGACTAATGAAACAAACTACTGGTCTACGAATAAGTAAAGCAGCAGAAAAACTTGGCACTGATAAAGCTGAAATAGGAGTAGCTGCTTATTCAATTAGAGATTAAAAAGTATTTTAAAAAATGACCCTCAAAAATTCAAGCCCGATAAATTCAACTTTTTAAACTTTATTCTCATCCCAAATTCTTTTCCAGTCTTTATTAGGGGACAAACCAAATATAGAATTGATATTTGTACAATGTATCGCAATAGATGGAATAGGGGATATACAAAGTTCTTTCTTGTAAATTTCATGCAAAGGAGATTCAAATGGATAATGCTCAAAAGTGCACATACTTAAAAATTTTTCCCAGTGTTTTTCTACCATTTGTTTGCTTGTTAAAAAAGTGCAGAGAGTTTCATCAATTTTTCTCCAGTGGTACTTTTCCCCCAAGAAAACCTTGGTATCTTTTGCTTGCACGTAAAGATAAGGGTAATCCGTTGGACAAATTATAAGTTCTTTATTGGTTAAAGAAGCTATCCTTTCATAGGTAAAGAGCATTTCTGTGACACTATCAAGTTCATGAATATAATCATCTTCTACGAAATAGATTAAATCATTAGACATTCTTGATTGCAGCAAAGATTTATAAATATTTGACATATTAGATATTTGATTTGTAGTAACTGTTTCATTCTTTTCATTAAATGTTTTTATTTTTTCTATAAATTCAGCAGGATCTAAATTTAATAGACTAAAAGGTAAAGAAGATTCTTTAAGTAAATCTGTTATTTTTTTTAAATTTTTATCACTTGAATTATGATCTATCACAGTAATCTTTACGTCTACTTTTGAATGATGATTTTTAGAATAATTTATACTTCGTAAAATAGAATTGATCGATCTTAACGTATAATCAATTTTATCTTTTTCAAAAATTCTTTTTTTATTTTGAGTAAGCATATTTACACTAGAACAAGTTCTAATAATAACATCCAAAGATTTTACTTTTCTAGTAATATTAACCTCACCAAGTGGCAAGTTAATTGATTTTAAGCCTGGTTTACTTAAAGTGTCATTCATGCTTTTATCAGATGTAGGTATGTAAAAATTATTTTGGTCGATTATCTCGTAACCCATCAACCTGCATAGTTTGATAAATAGTTTTTTAAAAGGGTTTTTAGTCTTATGTTGTTTAATTTCTTTCATTTGATAATTTATTTTTTTATAATAATTTAATATCATGAATATAAAGTCATCCCAAGACCTTGTTGATGAAGCAAATCAAGTGATCGAAACTCTTGATCCGTCTAAAGTTAAATTAATGGCAGATAACAACGAATGTATTTTAATTGATGTTAGAGACATAAGAGAACTCTGGAAAGAAGGATCTGTTAAAAAATCAAAACATATTCCAAGAGGTATGTTAGAATTCTGGTTAGATCCACAAAGCTCTTATTTTAAAGAAAGTGAATTTGATCCAAATAAAAAAATAATTTTATTTTGCGCTCTTGGTATGAGGTCAGCGCTATCCACTAAGTCATTAGTAGATATGGGATTTAAAAATGTTGCTCATGTTAAAGGTGGGTTTGATGCGTTAAAACAATGTGGTTTTGAAATAGTTGAAAAAGAAAAAAAATAATTATTTTAAAGACTCTGCTAAAGCATATTCAAGTCTATCTTGTCCCCAAAACACTTTATTGTTAACGTTAAAAGTTGGCGCACCAAAAACTCCTTTATCAAAAGCATTCTGAGTTCTTTTTTTTAACTCATCTTTTATGTTTTGATTCGACAATCTCAAAGCAAAAGTTTTTGGGTTTATGCTTAAATTTTTTAAAACTCTATCAATTATTGCTTGATCGTTTAAATTAAGCCCACTCACCCAAAGAGCTTCAAAAATTTTGTCAATATACTCATTTGCTACTCCATCTTCTTCTGCAATCAGGACTCCCCTCATGAGGTCTACTGTTTTAATTGGAAAATAAGAATTAAATTTAAAAATAATTTTATATTTTTCACAAACCATCTTACAATCTCTAATCATAAATCTTGCTTTAGCAGGCACAAAAGCAGGGGCTGTAATTCTATGTAAATTATGAAGACCACCAAGTAATATTGGTTTTAATTTAAATTTAAAATCTTGTTTAAATTTAATTGTTTTAATTTGTTGAAAAGAAATGAAAGCATAAGGACTTACGAAATCAAAATAAAAATCTATAGGTTTACTCATCAAAATTAATTTTTTTTGCATAAAATATTCTAACAAACCAATAAAGAGTTATTCCTAAAGGGCCCGCAAAATAAGTAGCCACAATACAAGGTATAGATAAAAACTTGGGTACTAAATATCTTTGACAATCTCTTGCAATCCAAGAGCCTACAAACAGACTTATAGCAAGAAAGTGTAGCCAAAATACTAGTCTTAAGGATTCATTAGCATACATTTCATTTAAATTATCTAAGCCTAAATAAAGTTTAAAACCTCCGAGAATATTTTCTTCTAAAATAATTTGATGCGTAACAAAAACATAAGCAATAGTTATTAGCAAAGGCACGATAATAGAGTTACAAAAAAATTTAGTAATAGCGTGACTAGGCATGAATACTAGTAATAACCAAAAAGGAATAATACCCCAATTGGCAATCAAGTAAATATGCTCAAAAGTTAATAGGTTCTCAAGAGTATTTATCATTAAAAATAATATAGTATATTACCTAAATGAATCCCACATCAAATAAAAAAGATTTTGAGGATCTTACAACGAATTTAAAGGACTTAGCCTTTGCTTATTTAGAAAAATACAGTCCCTCTAAACAACAATTAAAAGTTTATCTTTTAAAAAAATATTTAACAAAAATTAAAGGAACAAAATCTAAAAGAGAAGTTTCAGAAATTATAGATGAAATATTAGAAAATCTTGAAAAAAATAGAATAATCAACGACGAATTGTATTCTGATTCTAAAGCTAGGATGTTTTTAAGACGTGGCTACTCGCTGAATAAAATTAATCAGTCATTAAGAAACAAAGGAATTGGAAGTGAACATGTTAAAAATAGTATAGATAAAATCAAAGATGACACAATAGAGCCCGACTTTGTGTCTGCTCTTAAACTTTGTAAAAGAAGAAGAATTGGACCGCTTAGACCTGGTGCTAACAGGGAGTTATTTTATAAAAAAGACATGGGTATTTTAGCAAGAGGAGGCTTTAGCTTCGAGCTATCTAAAAGAGTTTTAGATTTACCCTTAGAAGAGTTTAACAAATTACTTCGAATTATTTAATTTATCTTTTTTTTCTTGCTCAACGAGAAAATCAAGCTTTCTTTTTAATGCATTTCTAACAATAATAAAAAAAAACCAACCAAATAAAGTTACTGAAATTACAATAATTAAAATAGTCTTAATCATTTAAATTCTGAGCACGTCTCATTAATATGCTTGGGTTCGCATAATCTTCTTTTCCATAATTGAAAGACTTACCATCTAATGTTTTTATGATTGCACCAGCATGTTCTGCAACGGCATGGCCAGCAGCATAATCCCATTCATTAGCTCTCTCTTTAGCTGCGTATATATCATACTCTCCATTAGCTATTACACAGAACTTATATGAACTAGCCATTTTAACAATTGAGGTCACATTATATTTTTTTAATTCTTTCATGATTTCTTCTGAAGGGTGTGTGGAACTAGTTAGTGCTACAATTTTCCCCTTAGAGCTTTTTTTTAAACAATTATTTTTAATTTTTTTATTATCTTCAATTAAATAACTATCGTTAATCCCATATGAATAAAAAAGTTGCTTCTTCTTAGGCGCACCCACTAAACCTATCATTGGAACTTTATTGATGATCAGAGCTGCGTTTAAAGTATATTCTTCTTTTCCAGCTATGTACTCTTTTGTTCCATCTATTGGATCGATGAGCCAGAATATCTTTTCTTTATTTTTAATTTTTAAATCTACAGTTTCCTCAGATACAATAGGAATATTGGGAGTAAGCTCTAAAATTTTATTAGTTATGAGCTCGTTACATCTGAGATCACCATTACTTACCGGAGAATTATCTGACTTGATTTTAATCTTTAATCCTTTAGCGTAAAGATCTATAGATTCTTGACCCGCTATATTAAAAGTCTCAATTAACCCCTCTGTAATATTTTTTAATTCACTTTTATTCATTTTGTAATTTTTTCTAATACTATTATCTCACCATTTATAACTTGTTTCCCTTGATTTTGAAAATTAACCGTAACTTTATTTTTAATTATTGATTGAACTTGGCCGATCCCCCAATCTTCTTGTAATGGGTTAATGACGTAATCTCCTGGTGTAAAATCAAAATGGATCATGGAAAATGCTCTCTATATATAATATATATCAGTTCATGATTAATTCGCTAGGTATCAAAAAGCCACCCAAAGAGACAAAAGTAGTAGTTGCCATGTCTGGTGGAGTAGATTCATCAGTAGTTGCGGCACTAATGAAAGAGGAGGGTTATGACGTAACTGGCATTACGTTAAAATTGTATGATGACAGCAAGGTTACTAAGGAAAGTCGGCAATGTTGTGCAGGACAAGATATTTTAGATGCCAAAAGAGTTTCAGAACATCTAAACATTAATCATAAAATATTATTTTATCAAAAAAAATTTAAAAAAGAAGTTATAGATTCTTTTATTGATAGCTATGTATCTGGAGAAACGCCAATACCCTGTGTTCAATGCAATCAAACTGTAAAGTTTACAGATTTATTTAAATATGCAAAAGAGCTGAACGCAGATGCTTTGATAACTGGTCATTACGTATCAAGATTCCAAAGTAATGGTAGAGCAAGCATGTATAGAGCAAAAGATGAAAAAAGAGACCAAAGTTATTTTTTATTCAGTACCACTCAGGAACAGCTAGATTATTTAAGGTTTCCACTTGGAGAGATTGAAAAACAAGAAACAAGAAGTATAGCAAATAAGCTAACCTTAAATGTGGCTGAAAAGCCAGACAGCCAGGATATTTGCTTTGTTCCCAACGGAGATTATAGTTCTGTTATTAAGAAATTCAGACCTGAATCTTTTAAAATTGGAGACATTTTAGATTTATCTGGAAAAAAAATTGGAAAACATGAGGGTATAATTAACTACACAATAGGGCAGCGGAAAGGCATTAAGATTTCAAGTTTAGATCCTTTGTATGTTGTTAATATAAATGCAGAGACAAATACAATTATTGTTGGGCCCAAAGAATCTTTAATTATTCAAAATTTAGAACTGAGAGACATAAATATTTTAGGTTCCAAGAAAGAATTTGTCCATCCTATCTCAATAAAAGTAAGTTCTACTGGAAAATTATTGAAAGCTAAAATTAATTTTGAAAATAAGTCTGCTAGTGTTAAAATATTTGAAGGTGAAGCTAGTATTGCACCAGGTCAAGCATGTGTTTTTTATTCCAAGGACGATCATGGGGATAAACTTCTTGGTGGTGGTTGGATTCACAAGACAGTAAACAAAAATTTATCCACGTAATCAACAGGTAAAAATATACTCAACTAATAGGTGATATACTATTATTTTCAAAAATGGTGTAATAGAAATGAATTAAGAGGCAACTCTTAACTGGCCAGCTTAGGAAAGACCGCAAGGTTCAAGCTAGGAGGGCAGAAAACATGAGTAAGTAGAACTAACCAACTCATGTGACCGAAACGATAGTAGTTCTATAATAGCGTTTCAAAATTTCAAGATTAAGTGGTGAAAGTCACTTAATCTTTGATTTTTTTATAAACACTTCTTTTTCTCACATTCTGTACTATTAAAATTATTTGTAATAAGAATGCTTATAAATTATGAGAATAGAAGAAGAGCTAAAATTAGATTACTCCGACGTTTTGTTCAGGCCTAAAAGAAGCACATTATCTAGTCGTAAAGAAGTAGACCTTCATAGAACTTACAAATTTAAATATAGCAAAAATGAATGGACGGGAATTCCTATTATGGCTGCCAATATGGATGGTGTAGGAGAGTTAGGTGTTGCTGAAAATCTTTCAAAATTTAACATGATTACGTCTTTAACAAAACAACATGATGTAAAAAAACTAAAACAATATAAAAATTTAAAATCGATTTATAAAAACATAGCTCTAAGCACTGGTATAAAGAAAGAAGACTTTGAACAGTTAGGCATAGCATTAAAAGAGTTCAGTTTTATAGGATTTATTTGTGTTGATGTAGCTAACGGATACTCAGAACGTTTTAGTAGTTTCATAAAAGCAGTAAGAGAAAAATATCCAACTAAAACAATAATAGCTGGAAATGTAGTTACCGCAGATATGACGCAAGAGTTAGTTTTGAGTGGTGCCGACATTGTTAAAGTTGGCATTGGTCCAGGAAGTGTTTGCACCACTAGAATACAGACTGGAGTGGGATATCCTCAGTTAAGCGCTGTTATGGAATGTGCAGATGCTGCACATGGTCTTGGAGCACATATTATTGCCGATGGTGGATGCACTTGTCCCGGGGATGTTGCGAAAGCTTTTGGCGCAGGCGCTGACTTTACAATGTTAGGAGGAATGTTAGCAGGTCATGACGAAGGAAAGGGAAAATTGATTAAAGATAAAGGCAAAAAATTTATTGAATTTTATGGATCAAGCTCACTAGTAGCTAATAAAAAACATTATGGTGGTTTATCAGACTATAGAAGCAGCGAAGGAAGAGCCGTTAGAGTCAAATATAGAGGCAAAATAAAAGACACGATCTTAGATATCTTAGGCGGAATAAGAAGTAGCTGTACTTACGTTGGGGCACCATCATTAAAACAACTGAGTAAATGCACGACTTTTGTAAGAGTTACCAATCAATTTAATAAAACTTTTGTAGAATAAATTATAAATTTTAATGAAGAGTCTTAGAAGAAAGTTTTTAAGATTTTTAGGCTTTTCATACTTATCAACATTGTTGTTCCCATATAATTTACTTCACGCAGTTACAAAGAAAATTATTAATCCTAATCTCACAAGACAGCAAAAAAAAATTATGCTCGAAGAAGCCACAGAGAGGCCTTATTCCAGTCCTTTAAATCAAGAGAAAAGAGAGGGTTTTTTCCATTGTGTTAATTGTGGTGCAAAATTATTTTCATCAAATGCAAAATTTGATAGTGGAACTGGATGGCCGTCTTTTACTGAGTCACTACCTGGAGCTTTCAAAACTAAAATTGATTATTCTTTTGGAATGAAAAGAGTCGAATATCATTGCGCAAAGTGTGGAGTTCATCATGGGCATATTTTTATTGATGGCTCAACATCGACACAAAAAAGATTTTGCAGTAATGGATTGTGTTTAATTTTTAAGCCTAAAGATTAATACTTTAAGATATTTTTTTCCAAAAAAGACAAGTAAGTAAATAAAACAATATTACACCGATAAAATAATTCCATTCTAGCCCATGTTTAAAATGAATGTTTCCGCTCACTATTAAAAGAGGAATACTTATTAGTGCTACAAACATTAAAGCAGATACTAACAAAATTTTTAGTTTTAAAATATTTGGATGAAAAAATTTTTTTAATTGCTTCTTTAGTTTATATAAATTTAAAACAAGCAAACTTTGAGCGATTATTTCAAATATAATAAAACTCATTAAAACAACTCTTCTTAAAAATTTAAATATTTTTATATCAGTCTCCAGCCCAAGAAAAATTGAATGTAGCATTAGAAATACAGCAGATAAAACGCCATAAATCATAAAATTATTTTTTATAGAATTGGTATTTTTAAAAGAATTTATTAAAATGTTATTTTTATGCCAGTAAAAACACAAAAGAATTGCTGTTATGATCATGCCAGGTTTAAAAATTAAATATTGAGGAAAAGTTCTTGAGGCCCTACTTATAGACAAGCTTCCATCCAAGTAGGGAATAGTGAAACCAGATCTCCCTATTTGATCCACTGAGAAAAAAGTGTCTGAAAGAAAGTGATAATTTACAGAAATTAATAGACAGGCATTTATAGTAATAAAAGGAACTAAAAAAATCCAAAGACTCAAGGATCGAATTTGAGCTATTTCTTTCATCTCTATATTAAATATTATTTTTTCTTATTTCTTTTTCTAGCTCTTCTTTTTTTTGAGCCAATTTTTCGTCTGCCTCTGTGCTTTTTTGGATATCCCATAATTTAATCTTTTTTATACTCTTAGTTGTCAAAAATCTATATAATGTTAAAACTACCGTTTAATTATACTTAAATTATGAAAAAGTCCATAAGCACAATTTTAAAACACAGTTCTTTCAACAAAATAAATCGTTCTGCAAATCCACCGGTAGTACGAGCATCAACTATTTTATTTGATTCGATGCAAGAGCTAGCGTCCCACGAGAAAAAAATACTAAACGACAAACCGATCACACATTATGCTTACGGAAGATATGGCAGCCAAACAACAATCGAATTGCAAAAAATTGTTAAGGAACTTGAACAAGCCCATCATGTTTTTTTACACTCTACAGGATTTGGCTCAGTATCGTTGGCTTTCATGGCCTTATGTCAATCTGGAGATGAGGTTTTGGTAGGTGACAATGTTTATTACCCAACGAGAGAAATAACAGAAAAACTATTACCTAAATACAATATTCACACTAAATATTATGACCCCAATGATATTCAGGATTTAAAAAACAAGATTACAAAAAAAACAAAATTAATTTTTGTAGAAAACCCAGGTAGTATAACTTTTGAATTTCAGGACCTTACGGAGATTGTTAAATTAGGAAAAAAGAATAATATTATCACAGCAATGGACAATACATGGGGTACGCCACTATACTTTAAACCTTTGTCACTTGGTTTCGATGTTTCTATTTCTTCTGCAACTAAATATTTATCTGGACATTCGGATGCTATGGGGGGAACGTTGTCTGTTAATAAAAAAACTTACAACAAAGTAAAATTTTGTGACAAACTTTTAGGGAGCAGACTATCTGCTGACGAGGCTTATTTAATTATAAGGGGCATTAGAACTTTAGACATAAGACTTAAAGCTCATTGTGAAAATACAGCAAAAATAGTTAGCTTTCTAAAAAAACAAAAAAAAATTAAAGAAGTTCTATATCCACATAAATCAGGTTCTAAAGATTACAACATGTGGAAAAAATACTACTCTGGAGCAACTGGTCTTTTATCAGTTGTCATAAAAGCTAAAAGCAAATCATCCGTTCTTAAATTTGTAAATAAATTAGAACTTTTTGGTATTGGTTATAGTTGGGGAGGATTTGAGAGTTTAGCTATTTACCACGACATATCTAAAATTAGAAATTTTTATAAATTCGAAAAAAACGAACATTTAATTCGAATTCACGTGGGTTTAGAAGATCCAAATGATCTTATAAATGATCTAAAAAAATCCCTAAAATTTATCAAGTAGAATTAAATGAAAAAAATATTGAAGAAAAAGTATTTATTTTTTATAATTATAACGAGTATTTTACTATTGTTATTAAACTATCCAGACTTAAAAAAAGAAATTAAAAAAAAATACCCTAATTTAAGCTTTACAAAGTATTTATTCAAAGAAAAATCTTTAATCAATAATATTAGTAATGACTACAATGAAAAATTTTTACCGGAATCTCAATTTACAAAGCTAAGTTTAAAAAAGAATAAAATTAATTTTAGACCAGAATACTACTCAAGGCATTTATCAACTAATAGTGGCATTGGTTCACCACCCTATGGTTCATTTTTTATTGAAATTTTCAAAGACAATGTTTGGTTGGTGGATTATCTAGGTGGTATTTATAAAATTCCATATGAAAAGTTAAGTAATAAAAAGTTTAGTGTAATTGACCCAAAAATAATAAAATCGAACTTCTCTACAGACAAAGTTTTAGATACTTTGATACACGAAGAAAGAATTTACATTTCATATGTTGATAAAAAAAATGAATGTAAGACTATTAATATTGCATCGGCAGATATAAACAAAGCAAAATTAGATTTTGTTGATTTTTACAAAGCTAAAGAATGTGGGAATTTAATTCTTGGTGGCAGAATGGTTTTTTACGTACATAATAAAAAAAAAGGAATTATTGTTACTACTCATGGTCATACTTATAATGAACCGGATAACACCCCACAAAATGATAAGTCTATATATGGCAAAAATCTTTTCATAGATTTTAAAAAAAAAGATTATATAATTTTTTCGAAAGGACACAGAGTTGCTCAAGGTCTTTACACAGATGGAAATATTATACTACAAACTGAACATGGCCCTAGAGGTGGCGATGAAATAAATAGTATATTTTATAAGGGTAACTATGGTTGGCCGATAGCTTCTTATGGAGAAAAATATGGTTTAAAGAAAAAATTAATTTTTACTGAAAATACTACGTATGCAAAAGATCATTATAAAAACAATTTTATAGAACCTATATATTCCTTTATTCCATCCATCGGCATCTCAGAAATAATTAAATTACCCCATACATTTTCAAATCATTTTAGAAATAATTTTATCCTATCTTCCCTAAACAGTCGGCATTTATATAGAATTAAATTTAACAGTTCTTTTAAAAAAATAATATATAAAGAAAAAATCTTTATTAATGAAAGAGTTCGAGATTTAAAATTTCATAAAAAATTAAACTTAATTTTACTGGCATTTGAGGAAAATGGCGAAGTAGGAATTTTATCTATAGATTAGTTCACTTATAAACTAGGCTATTCGCAAAACCGGTTTCTCATCAATGGGTAAATGAGCAAAACCTGCAAACACTGAAAGTAATACAGATAAATACCAAGCGTAATCATAACTACCGTAAGTATCAAAAAAAAACCCTCCTAGATAAGCTCCTAGAAAAGAACCAACTTGATGACTAAAAAAAACTATTCCAAAGAGTGTACCTAAATATTTAGTACCAAATATTTGTGCTACTATTCCATTTGTTGGCGGAATAGTAGCAAGCCATAAAATTCCAAACAACGCTCCAAAAGCCAGCGCCGTGAATGTAGAAGAGGGCAAAAATAGAAATAAAACAAGAATCACACCTCGAGAGAAATAAAGAATACTTAGTAAAATTTTCTTACTATACTTTGAAGCAAGAAAACCCATTCCAATTGTTCCGAAAATATTGAAGAACCCAATTAATGCTAAAATTGCAGCAGCCGTCCAGTCAGGCAATCCCTTTTCTTGAATATAACCAGGAATATGTGTGGCGATCAAAGTGATTTGAAAACCACAAACAAAAAAACCAGCAACTAAAAGCATATAGCCTTTATGTTTAAAAGCCTCGATCAAAGCTTCAAAAATTGTTTGATCTCTTGTAAAAGAATTATTTGTTGTATCAACATATTCTTTTTTAAATAAAAATAGAGAACAAATAGCTGCAAAGATTAAAAAATATATAAAGTACTGAACTGTATTTTGCCAACCATAGGATTCATTAGAAAATTTTGTGAATATCGGCATAATAAAGAACCCAATTGAGGCAGAGCCGGTTACTATTCCCACAGCTATTGTTCTGTTTTTGTCGGAAAAATATTTTCCAACTGCTGTGACAGGAACGGAGACAGCTGTCGCACCAAGTGCCGTTCCAATTACAACGCCCATGCTAATTAAAAAAATTGAATTAGAAGCTGACTGAGTTAAAACAATGTAGGAGCCAATAAGATAAATTATAAAACCCACAAATACAGCTTTGTTCGATCCATATTTATCTGCAATCATTCCAAATAAAGGAGCTGTTACACCCCAAAAAAGCATTTGCACGCCAATTGTTAATCCAAACTGAGTTCTGTTAATTCCTAAATCATTTTCAAAAAATTGATAAAATAAACCCCATGTTTGTCTTATGCCCATAGAGACAAGAACCACTAAACTTGCTGCAATTAAGACTACTATGGCTTTTTTGTTTTCAAAAAATTTTTTCGTCATGTGAATTACGTATTTTGCTTGTTTCAAAGTAATTTACAATCTTATTAACAGATACATCTAATAGTTGTATGTATTTTAATTGAATACCTCAGTCTTAATATAATAAGTTAATATCAACCAAGGAGATTATATGTTTTCAAAAAATTTAAATCAAAAACTAGATCAGTTCCATCTGTTAAATCATCCATTCTATAAATCTTGGAACGAAGGAAAATTAACAAGAGAAATTATTAAAGATTATGCAGAACAGTATTACCAACATGTAAAAGCGTTCCCTAGATATATCAGTGCTACACATTCCTTATGTGAAGATATTGAAAAAAGAAAAATTCTATTAGAAAATCTAAATGATGAAGAAAATAAAGACGCAGACCATCCAAAACTTTGGAAAAATTTTGCATTAGCTATGGGTGCTGACTCTGAAAAAATTGAGGAAGTTAAAACAGATCAATTTACACAAGACATGATTGATAACTTTTTTAAAAATGGAAGATCAACTTATGCAGAGGGATTAGCTTCTTTATATACTTACGAAAGACAAATTCCTGAAATAGCAGAAACAAAAATTCAAGGACTTAAAAAATACTATGGTGTTAACTCAAAAGAAGGTCTTGAATTTTTTGTTGCTCACAAAGAAGCAGATGTTTACCATAGAGCAGAATGTGAAAAATTATTAGATGGACTTTCTCAAGAAGAGCAAGGCAAAGCTGAAGTAGCAGCACTATCAACTGCGAAGTATCTTTGGAATTTTTTAAGTGGAATAGCTGCTAAACATAATTTGCAAGCAGCAGCTTAATCTAATTCTAAAACACTTGCCGGATCAAGCTTAACGTCAAACCAATTAAGCCTTATGTCAAGATGCGCTCCTGTGGATCTGCCAGTTTTACCAACGGTACCTATAACCTCACCTTGCTTTATTTTTTGTCCTTTTTTTACAGAAATATCTTTCATGTGCATATAGAGAGTGCTTACACCATGTCCATGATCAAAAATAACTGTTCCACCAGTGTAATACAAATCTATCTCGGAAAGAGTAACTACGCCATCTAGCATTGCTTTTATGTTAGTTCCTTCTTTGGCTGCAAAATCTAATCCATAATGAGGTGACTTAGGTATTCCGTTTAAAATTCTTTGACTGCCATAGACACCGGTAATAATTGTATTTTCGATTGGAATTTTAAATTCATTGATAAAGTAAGATAAATTACTATTTATGGATCTTGCTTTCCCAATTAGTTTATTATCACCTCTAATTCTTTTATAAAACTCTTTAGGAGGTGTAACTTGTTTTTTAGGTAGGCCATCTATTTTTTGTATTTTATATTTTTTTTTATAAACTTTTTTTATAATTTTTTTACTAAAACCATTTTTAACAATCTCAATAGCGACATCATTTTTTCTATTTTTGTTTAAACCAAAAACAAAAAAACCTCTTTTTGATACTTTAATTTGTCTTTTATCTATGTATATTTTTGAACCAGGTGTAGTCTTTCCTACAATCAAGTTTCCTTGTTCAAATTTTCCTTTCAGCTCAGCTGAACTCAGGTAGTTAAAAAAACAAAAAATAAAAAATAGTGATTTAAAAATTAATTTCAAATTAATTGCCATAAAGCTCTATTCAATAACATAGAATATAAAGTTGGATCCAGTGGTTTTTTTGACTAAGTTAATGGCCCAACTTCTGGGTACAATCAACGCATTTATTTTATATTTAGACTTTAAATTCAACCAATCATTATTTGTTTTTTTCTCAAAACTTTCTCTTATCTCTTCATCTATTAAACCTCCATGATTTTTATATTTAGGCCTGTTGAACGGAACGTTATAAACATTTTCAACAATTTCTTTTATTAATCCAGCTGTTTTAGGCAAGTATGGAATAACATTAAAATCTTGTGGGCAAATCAGTACAGGTTTTAAAGCATAAATTAATGTTTGGGAACATGAAGATCTGCTTGTCAAAAAATAGCCCTCTACTTTGTAGTCTTTAATTTCATTCCAGAAAGCAGAATTATTTTTATTTTTTACTAAATCAGGATTTTCAATAAAATGATTTAATCTTTTCTTAAAATTATCTAAGTTCTGAAAAGAATGAAATATTAAAACTGTAGTAAAAATTAGTAAAATGTTTATTTTTTTAAAATTTAATTTAATAAATAAATTTTTAAAAATAATGTATATCAATGAAAAAATTACTGTATAACCCAAAACCGAATGAGTAAGAAAAAACCTATTCGGCATAATTCGAATTAATATAGAAGGATAATAATCAGAAAAAAAATGATAAGACACATATAAACATAAAGAAAAAAAAATTGAGAATGCTAAAGTTTGAAGCGAAAGTTTAAGACCCCAGTTTTCTTTAAGATAGTTTAGTTTTAAAAAAAAAATAATTAATAAAAGAAGAAATACAGATTTAAAAATATATCCATTTTCCATTACCCCAAGTTTTCCATATCCAGTTCGATGGTCATCCCAATAAGTCATGTACTCTTTATAGGCAATTGGATCGAAGACTGAACCATACGGAAGTTTATTTGTATAAAAAAAAATAAAACTAATAAGTGTAATAGATAGTCCCAAAAATAAGCCTAAGAGAATTTCTTTTTTTTTCAAAAAATTAAAACTATTTTTATAAAAAAAAAGTATAGAGATAAGTAGAACAAAATTAATCCAAGCACCTAAAACAAGATGAACGCTAAGAAGCGTTGTTGAAAGAAAAAAAGTTAAAAAGTAATTTCTACATGAAAATAAACCAAAAATTAAAGTCAAATATGCCAAGCCAAGTTGGCCATTGATGTGTTCTGTAAACATTTGCGTTGGATACTCAAGATGACCAAATTTCTTTTTTATAGTTATAGTGATTATAGCCATCAACAATGATAAAATAGTAGAAGAAGTAATTGATTTGGCTAACAAAAAAATCCCAAATGTAAAAAATAAAGTAGAAATGAATAGTGTAATTCTTGAAATTTCAATTATAGATAAATCAAACTTTAAAAGTAAACCTACAAATTGAAATATTGATGACCATGAATTATTTTTATGTATTTTATTAAAAGCTGTGAGATCTTGATAGTAAACATAATCATAGGTTATCATTGAAGTTTCTAAAGCACGGGGTTCTACAAAATAAGAAAATGAAACAAAATATGAAATAAGAAATAAGAGTATATAGATGGGTGAATCTAATTTTAATTTGATTGGCATGTGAAATTCTTACACTTTTTCTCAATAATTTAAGTTAAATTATTATTTTTAATTCAATTTTATGAGTGAATATCTTAACATAGCAATATTAATGAACCTAGTAAACGAAAATGAAGTTTTTTAAATATTTTCTTAAAAAACAGCTTGTCATTTTAAAACTAATATAGGTTATAAAAAACTGGACTTTATGGTGATTAATTTCAATTTTATTGTCTTATGATATAAGCAGATTTCTTATAAATTTTTTCTAAAAAAAATTAATTAAATCCAAGTGATCAAAGAACTTGCACTTATTCAAAGGGAAGTATTTTGTTAATTTGCTCCGCTATATATCTAGCATCACGAACTGTCATTTTTGTATGAACAGGTAAAACTAAATATTTATCCTCTACAGCGTCCATATTTTTAAACTTTTGATTTTTTATAAATTTTTTAAAGATTGAGTAACGGTCATTTCTAAAATGAACTTGATTTGTTTCAATTAGTTTTTCTCTTAGTTTTTTTTGTAGTAGATCTTTTTTGTCAATTAAAATTGTAAACAACCAATGAGCATGACCTTTGACTTCGCTTGAATCAACAATCGTTACATTTGTATTTTTTCTTAAAATTTTTGTATAAGTATCAAAAATTAATTTTCTACAATTATCAATTTTTTTAAACTCTTTTATAGATTCAAGTAATAGTGCTGCACCTAAATCTGTCATTTGATATTTATAACCAACCTCTCTTATATCATTTTCCCATGTCCCACCCTGTTTTGCTAATCTATCAATCCCAAACCATCTAATTCTTCTTGCTTTTTTTAGTAGTTTTTTATTTTTTATAACTAGCATGCCTCCATCTCCAGAACTAATTTGCTTAATAGCCTGAAAGCTAAATATTGTAAAATCTGCAAATGAAGTTATAGGTTTATTCTCATAGGTGGCACCAAGACTCTGTGCAGCGTCTTGAATTAGAATCAGTTTATTTTTTTTAGCAATTTTTTTTAATTCTGAAAGATTGCAGGGTAAACCTCCATAATTAACAAAAACAATAGCCTTTGTTTTTTTAGTTATTAATTTTTTTACGCTATCAATATCTATATTAAATGTTTTTGGATCTATATCTGCAAATTTTATTTTTGCTCCAATATACAGAAGCGGGATATTAGTAGCCGTGCAGGTGAAGACGGGACAAATAATTTCATCATCTTTTTTTATTTCAGCCAATATATACGAAAGGTGCAGGGCATCAGTGCCTGATCCCACGGCAACAGACGGCATATTATCTCCAAATTTTTTGGAAAAAATAATCTCTAATTTGTCAACTAGCGGTCCTTGTCCAATCCATCTGCCCGATAAAACTTTTTTAATTGCATTTACCGCATTCTTAGGAATGTGAGGATAAAATTGAGTGACACTCTTTCTACTTTCTTTTATAAGTGGATAGTCTTTAAACATAAGTAATATAAATATATAAAGTTAAATTTAATGAATTCAAGCTTTGATTGGAGAAAATATAACGCAGATAGAAACAAAGAAGCTGTTAAAATAAATAAATTTAATTTAAGTTCTAATTTCAATTATTCGGAAAAAGGTATTTACAACCATATTAGGGATATTTACGCACTATCACTTACTATATCTAAGGGAAAAAAGGGGACCCAGGTTTTAGATTATGGCGGAGGATTAATCTCACAATCAAATTTGATTAACAAAATAAGTCTGAAAAACTACAATTTCACAATTTATAATCCTTACATTAAAAAAAAAAAGGAAAATTTTTTGTTTAATTACAGTGTTATAGATAACATCAGCCATTTAAGTAAAAAAAAATTTGATCTAATTTATTTCGGTTCTTGCTTGCAATACGTTAAAGATGAGGAGCAGCTGACTAAATTAAATTTTATAGCAAAAAGTAAGTTTATCTTAATAACCCATACCCCTTTATCTTTTGACGCTAAAAGTTTTGTACTTGAAAAACAAAAAAAACAAAAAAACCTTTCACAAAAAATTTACACGTATGATTTCATTATAAAAAAACTATTAAAAAATAAATTCACTTTAATATTTAAATCAACTAATGACTTCAAGTATTCAGGGCTACAGAAGAAAAAAAAATATATTAAATCTATGAATCTATTGTTTAAAAAAAATTAAATTCATTTTAAATAAACTCCCTATGGTTAATCTAAACATTTACTGCACAACAATTAAATACTACAAAGTTATGGAAAAACTACCCTCGTATATAAAACCATTGGGGCTGGGAAATTTAGAATATCCTAATAATTGGTTAGATGAAAAAATAGGAAATAATATATCCTCTCTAAACAAATACTATGCTGAATTTACAGGTTTCTACTGGATATGGAAAAACCAAATTAAATTATTTAATAAAAATGATTTGATCGGAAACTGCCACAATAGAGTTTTGTGGCTAGATGAATTGCACAGTAAAAAAAAAAAACTTAACTCTAGCTCTCTTTATTCGAATTTTTTATCAATAAATAATCCAAAGTTATTAGAATCAGATGTTATACAAGTTCAGCCTATAACTTTTAAAAATAAAAATCTTTTTTCTGATTTTGAAGAAGCTCACAAAACAAGTGCGTTGAAAGATTGTATGTCTTTTTTAAGAACTGATTTAAAAAAAGAATTTTTGAATCATATGAGTGGTCAAATACTATTTCCGCACAATATGTTTATTACTAAAGTAAAATTTTTTGAAGAATATTGTGAGGTCGTGTTTCCTTGGTTAGAAAAATGTATGAATTATTGCCATGAAAAAAAAATATGTAATGGTTACAATATGAGAATGCCAGCCTTTTTAGCAGAAAGATTCACATCTTTTTGGTTTGATCGTTTTAAAAAAAAATCTCTCCTTTCTTACGCTAGACTTGGAAAATTTCACCTGTCTAATAACTTAAATAATTTTATAAACACAACAAAATTGCCTTTCACACTCTCTCAGTATCCTACTATTCATAATTTTTAATAATTTTCTCAAATACATGATTGTACTAAATTTTAAAAACTATTATAAATCAATCAGGATTAAATGGCGGGGTAGCTCAGTTGGTTAGAGCGCAGGACTCATAAGCCTGAGGTCAGTGGTTCGATTCCACTTCCCGCTACCAATAAAATCAACACTTATTTATTTCTATACAACCACATTTAGGTGTTTCGACTCATTCTCGACTCACTCAGAGTGAAGTAATTTTATTTAGAAGGATTTATTTGCACCAAACTTTAAGTAGTTTTGATGTCCAAAACCATTATTATTAATTCTATCTAAAGTAGTTGAGACATGCCAACCATTATTAAAATTCCAATCAAATCCTGTCTCTGCTCGAATAATAGCTGAGAAATCTTTACTAATACTTTTACTATATTGGTTAGAGGAACTTGAGACATAATTTGCCTTTAAATTAGAACCCTCGGTCAAATCTTCTGTTATATCAATTCTTACAAATGGAATTAATTTTGAACTTCTAAAATCTATTCTGGACTCTATTAAAGAACCTATAGAAACAGCATAGCTTTTTAGATCACGATTATCAAAATTTAGTTTTAAATTGCTGTCACCTTTTTCAGAATAAGCATCAAACATGGTGTAACCAAAATTTACTTTAGAATAGTTGTTAAAATTAACTAGTTTAAAATCTTTTTTGAAATTATATTTAATCGCACCAAAAGCTTGTTTACTTTTTAATTCACCTGTTACTTTAGTGTTATTTGTAACATCAACAATTCTGGTGGTTGCTTGTTTTGTTTGTCCGAGTCCTATGAAAGTATCTACATAGTTTTTATCATTAGCTTTCCAAGTGTTATAAAATGATAGAGTTGAATTATCTGATTTATACTTAGTACCATCACCACTTATTGTTACATCTTCAACTTCATCTCTTAAAGCAAACCCTAATAAAGAATTGTCACTCCAATCTAAATCTGCACCAAGTGTAAATCCATTTGATTCATTTTTTCTACCTAACTGACCGACGTTAAAATTAAGGCCTCCCTTAGATAACGAGCCAACACTCCACATAGCCCACTTGTTAGGTTTTAAATTAAACTCTTGTTTCATATATTTAGAAAGTGGGAGCTCACTAATAAATTTTTCTATATTATTATCTGTGAGACTTAGTCCTTGTTTATCAGCAATTTTTTTAGAATATTTTTGTAGGTAATGTTTTGCTAGTTTTGCATGAGTATGATTATTTACTCCTTGCTCAGCAAGAACCAATCTAAAATCATTTAATTGTAAACCTTTGTTATCACCCGTTCTTCTAAACTGTTCCATACGATCCATAATAGAATTAGTAGAATTATACATATGTCTTTTCATGCTCTCTGTTTGAGCTTCTACTATTCCAGATAATTGTTTGTCATTAAATGCTTGGTGAGTGCTTCCACTTGCCTCTAGAGAGCTTATCGTTAACGTTGTTAAGCCAGTACTTGTTGGAGTATCGCCAGCACTTCCACCATACTCAATAACATATTTACTAACGTTTTGATTATTTCTATAATCATTCCATGAACCATCAGTTTTGATATATGCATAATCTTCACCACTTGAGTCATTTGGTTCATTTGTATTCCACCCAAAATCCCCAGAGCTGAAAGTTTTAGTCTGGACCGCATAACCTGTATCAACCACACAACTACTTACTCCACCAATGTTATTATGATTACCGTTTTGAAAAATTTTTCCGGCATCTGGTCCACTTGTCCATTTCCAACATCCTTCTACGTCTTTATCACTACCTCCAATCCAGGAGTCACCATTGGTTTTACTTTTGATAAAAGTATTTTCTGCAAAACTCGAAACTGAAGCCAAGTAACCTTGTAAACCATTTAAAGTTGTAGCTTCAGCTGCAGTTTTTGCTGCAGTCCAAGTAATATTACTAGTGTTATCAACCACTTTATAATAATGACCATTATCAGAATTATAATTATTTCCTTCAGCTGTAACTGAAAGTGTAATAGTAGGGCTGCCTTCTGAACCATCTCCTTTAAAAGATAAAGTTGCTAAACCAGCATTAATATTAGTTTGAGTTCCTCTAAAACCTATCTCAGTTCTTCCGTCGTCATCACAACCAGTTATAATAGAATTACTATCTGAACCATGCCCACAATAGCCAGCTGCACGCTTTAATGCAGTTTGTGTAATAATTTTAACATTACCTGCAGATGCAACAGCTGTAACTAACAGTGTACCTGAATATCCACTTATACTTGGCGTTGTTCCTGATGTAGATAATAAAACAAAAGCTGTGGTATCAGCTGTTAAGCTTGATGGCATTGTTATAGTTTCAGCTGAAGCGTAATTGAAATTTGCAAAAATGCTTATAATTAACGTTAATATTAATTTTTTCATGATTAGTAAGATTTTATAAATTTTAAAGATCCTACAATATTCTCGACTCATTCTCGACTCACTCAGACTCAATATAGGGGTTTAGCTTAAAAAAGTTTTGTTGTATAACAACGTTAAGGAGAGGGCAGAGGTTGCTGCGCAGGACTCATAAGCCTGAGGTCAGTGGTTCGATTCCACTTCCCGCTACCAGATTATCCCAGTGTAATTAGTACTTTCTTAGCTTAATATTCTACAGACTCTTTCTTTATTATGTCTGGTAAATTATATTTATTACTCATTAGCAATTAATCAAGATCAAAGCTAATTTAAATTAATTTTTTTTAAAAATTTTGATTAATTCTGGCGCAATAATATTTGCAATAGCTTCTGAACCTTTAGGTGTAGTGTGTACTCCATCCCACCAATAATCTTTTTTTCCATCTAATTCTTTGGCAAGGTCAATACAATAATATTTTTTTGTTTTACAGTGGTCTATGAGAGAAATATTTAGTGCTATTAACCTTTTATTTTGAAAACCAGTCGAGTCAAGTTGATTAATAAATATTGGGATAGCACCCATTTTAACTGTTTCATTGTATAATTTGTCTACTCTTTTTAAATAATCTTTAAAATAATAATCTTGAGACTGTAGAATTTTTTTTTCGCTATTATTTTTTATAAATTTTTTGTAAGAAACAAAATCAATTTTTGGCCCCTTGCTATATTCTTTAATTCCTACATCAAAATCATAAAGCATTACTTTTTCAGAGTTGTAAAATCTATGTTTTGTTTTTCTTGCTAAATCATAAAATATACTTCTAGTTTTTATATTGTCCCAAATACTTTGGCCTTTATTTGGGTCTAAAACAATTCCATCATATTGATCGGCTACCCCGGGTGAAACATGCGTATCGTTTATACCAATATAATAAATTAAGTATTTCGGTTTAAAATTTTTAAGTTTAGGGAACCAAAATTTTAAATTAGCCATATGGCCTCTTGTTGACTGACCTTCTATTCCTGCATTGAATAATCTTATATCTTTTGTTTCAGACCTAATTCTTTTATTAATTATTTCCGTAATAGTAAATTCATCTGGTTTATATCTTTCGTCTGTAGTACTACCCCCGATAAGAACAGCGCTAATTTTTTCAAGAGGAATTTCGTCTCCTCTAAAACCATAATAATTTCTCTTGTATACAAATTCATATTTTTTTCCTTCATAGGTTAAATCATAATTATTTTTTCTCATTCTATATTCTCGCATATATGGACCAAAACTATCCTCATCAAACCAATATCCAAAAGTAAGTTCAATTAAACTAAATAAAATTAGACCAATAAAAAAATTAATTGTAATTATTTTTAGAATTTTTTTCATTATATTTTCCTAATCTAGTTCAAACTCGGATTGATAAGACTTTCTTAAATTTTTAGATTGTTCGTCTCTATACATAATAAAATCCTCTATGACCAGAATATCTAAATTTGTTCCTAGCATACATTTGAATGCATCGCTAACAGAACAAACAATTGGCTCCCCTCTGATGTTAAAAGAAGTGTTCACTAACACAGGGCAACCTGTAATTTCTTTAAATTTTTTAATTAGTTTATAATACCTAGGATTAGTCTCTTGATGTACAGTTTGTACTCTAGCAGAGTAATCAACGTGTGTAACAGAAGGTATGTCCGATCTTTTAATATTTAATTTTTCAATTCCAAAAAGTTTTTCTTGCTCAGGTGTCATAGATATTTGTTTGATTTTTTTAATATCGGCAACAAAAAGCATATAAGGACTGGCATCTTTTAATTCAAACCAATCACTAAGGTCTTCTATTAGAACAGATGGAGCAAATGGTCTAAAGCTTTCTCTAAACTTAACCTTAAGATTAAGTTCTTTTTGCATTTTTTCTGATCTCGGATCAGCTAAAATTGATCTGGCTCCTAAAGCTCGTGGTCCAAACTCCATTCTTCCTTGAAACCATCCAATTGTTTTTTCTTTGCTTAAATGTTCCGCTAAAATATTTATTAAGTCATTTTCAGAATATTTTTTGAACTTAGCATTAAGCGACAATAACTCTTTTTCTACAGTCGAATTTTCATATTTCGGGCCCAAATATGATCCTCTCATGCTGTCACTAAGATTAATTTTTCTTTTTTGATTTAATTCCTGGTACCAATAAGCTAAAGCCGCTCCTAAGGAACCGCCCGCATCTCCTGCGGCTGGCTGTACCCAAATATTTTCAAATATTTTTTCCTTTAAAACTTTGCCATTAGCTACACAATTTAAGGCTACGCCGCCGGCCATGCACAAATTTTTTATACTGTACTCTTTTGCTATATTTCTTGTTAACCTAAGTACAATTTCCTCCGTAACCGCTTGTATGGAAGATGCTATATCCATATGAAATTGAGTTAATAATTCATCTTCTTTTTTTCTAGTTGGTTGACCAAATAAATTTTCAAATTTTTTATTTGTCATAGTGAGGCCGGTAGCGAAATTAAAATAGCTCATGTTTAATCTGAATGTCCCGTCTTCTTTTAGATCTAATAAATTTTTGATAATTAAATCTTTAAAAATTGGTTTACCGTAAGGTGCTAAACCCATCACTTTATATTCACCACTATTCACTTTGAAGCCTGCGTAATAAGTAAAAGCAGAGTAAAGCAGTCCTAATGAGTGGGGAAAGTGTATCTCTTTAAGCATTGTAATTTTATTTCCTTTCCCATGTGCAACAGTGGTAGTGGCCCATTCTCCTACGCCATCTAATGTTAAAATTATTGCTTCCTCAAAGGGTGAAGGATAGAAAGCACTTGCGGCATGACTATAATGGTGTTCTGAAAATTTAATTTTTTTAATGTCTTTAAAATTTTCATCTAACTCTTGTAATAAATCAAATAGATATTTTTTTTGAAAGAGTTTTTCTCTTAACCAGATAGGCATAGCTAAAGAAAAGGATCTAAATCCTTTTGGTGCAAATGCTAAATAAGTTTCGAGTAAACGTTCAAATTTTAGAAATGGCTTTTCAAAAAAAACCACATAATCTATCTCACTTAATGTTATTTTGCCATCTGCGAGAACGTGTTTGATTGCATTTTTTGGAAATCTTTCGTCGTGTTTTTTTCTTGAAAATCTTTCTTCTTGAGCTGCAGAAACAATAGAACCATCTTGAATGAGTGCCGCTGCACTGTCATGATAAAAAGCCGAAATTCCTAAAATATTTGTCACTAAAAAATGGTATAAATAAATGGCGCAATGGCAGACCCTTGGCTTAGTACAATTAAAATTCCAAACATAGCTAGAACTATTATTATTGGTAGTAACCAGTATTTTTTTCTAACTGTTAAAAATTCCCAAAACTCTTTTATAAATTCAATCATTAAAACTGCTTATCCATTGAAGTGATATTTTTTTCCCTTTTAATCCAATAAGAATGATTTTTTGAAAACTTAATTTTTAAAAGATCTTTTCCAAAAATTTTAATTATAAAGCTTAAAGGAGTTAAAATAAAAAAATATATTAAAGCCATAACTACTGGCGCAACAATTTTACCTAGTAATTCTCCAAGTTTAATCCATCCGACATTTAAAGGTTTTAGCAATTCTTGTTTTAAGAACGCTAATATAAGAAAAATAAATGATATAGATAAAGCCCAGAACCTTATTGTGTTGCCTTCTAATAAAGGCCAAGTGGCAATTAAAAAGAAAACGATAGAGAATAAAATTCCAAAACTTTTTTCGGAAGATCTTTTCATGAACTATTTTTTATAGCTAATTATGTTTTATGCAACCTTTTTTTAAGCAACTTTTTGTTAAATTATGCTTATCAGCTATACCACTGTACTCCACAACAAACCGAGAACTACGACCGCTAAAAGTTTTTTCATATCCAGATATCACACTTCATTCAGGTCACAATTTGATCATATTCAGAAACAAAATAGTGTTTTAGGTTGAAAAAGAATTGTTGTATAACAATATTATGGAGAGGGTAGACGTTGCCGCGGAGGACTCATAAACCTGAGGTCAGTGGTTCGATCCCACTTCCCGCTACCAAAATTAGAAAATAATTGTGAAAAATTTACAAATATATTGCATCACTTTAGATCCACAACACAAAGGTCTCATAGAAGATATAGGGTACGTTCCTGTTGGCTTGGGAGATAAAAATTTTGAAGAAGGATGGCTAAGAGATAATACAAAAGATAATATAGCCTTAAAGAATCCTTACTATGGTGAATACACTTTTCATTACTGGCTTTGGAAAAATAATCAAATAAACTTTGATGGTTGGATTGGATTTTGTCAGTATAGGAAATTTTGGAAAAAAAAGAAAGAAAGCAAGTTAGTGCATGACTTTGAAAGTCTTAATAATATTATACTAAAAAAGATAACAGAGGAATTTGAACAGTTTGACTCTGTTCTTCTTGAAGAAAACTATGTGAATCAATTTAGATTATCTAAATTTATAAAACATAATTTTAAAACAATGATTATAGAACCTAGTTTATTTTTTAATAAAAATAAAAGAACAATAAAATTTCATTTTGATATGATGCACGGGCAAGGAAACCTAGATAAAGCTATTGATGTTTTGGACACAAATGAGAGGCAAGATTTCAAGACTTTTGTTAATAATGAAGTATCATATAATCCACATAACATGTTTATATGTAGGAATAAAAAAATACTTTTTTCTTATTATGAATCTTTATTTCAGTGGTTAAGTAATTGTGAAAAAATATTTGGCTTTACAGAATTGAAAGGGTATGGATTAAAAAGAATATATGGTTTCTTAGCAGAGAGATATTTATCTTACTGGTTCAAAAAGTACACTAAGTACAAAGTTTTGCCCATGCAATTTAAAGACCTAAGTAATTTTTTATAAATATTTATATTTTTTTTTGAAGTCACTTAAAGATCCTAATTTTTGATCTTTTTTAGAAATCAAAAAAGGACTTCTTGGCCATTTAATTTTAAGTTGCTTATCTAGAACGTTTATTCCATCTTCGTACTTAGGTTTATAATAGTCATTCAATTTATAATATATAATATTTTCTTTCTTATAGCTGTAATACGCATGGGCAAATCCTTTAGGGATAAATAAACCTAAGTTATTTTTATCGGACAAAATTATTTTAAAAGACTTGCCAAATGTTTTTGAATATTTTCTTAAATCTACGACACAATCCAAAATTTCACCCTTTACAACACTAACATACTTAGCTTGTTGATATGAATGCTGAAAGTGGAACCCTCGCAGAGAATTTTTTTTAGAATTTGTGTGGTAGTCAAAAACAAATCCTTCTTGCATTAGTTTTTTGTTATATGTAATTCTTAAATAACCTCGTTTATCTTTAAATTTATCTTGCTTGATTATTTTTAGGCCTTTAAATTTTGTATTAATTACTTTCACTTTAATGCTTTATATATTTTATTTAAATTCATGTCTTGTTTCAATGGAAACTCACCTTGTGAAAAAGTTTTTTTAATATCAGGATTATATTTTTTTGCAAAACTATAAATAGTTTTTGATTTTCCTCCCATATTATAAATACCAAACCGATTAACAACCCTTAAAAAAATTTTTACTAAATCACTGTGGAAGATAAAATTACTTTTTACATTTGCATAGGCCTTTTTATGAACAAACGGTCTTTCCGTCATACAACATCTTAATATTAGTGAATTTTTATACATCTGGACAGAGGACTCGCCACCAAGTTTGGACCACCCGTAATTATTCCATGGCAGCAAAGGATCAGTTTCTTTATAGTTACCTTTCTTACCAGGGTAGATATAGCTTGTTGAGAAATATATTATTTTTATTTTAAATTTAGAACATGCATTAACTAGATTGGCTGTCCCAATTATATTTAAATTTATACTTTTAACTATATCTTTTTCGTGAATACTCATAGGCCTGGATAAGCCGGCTAAGTGAAGTAGTATATCAGGTTTGTATTTTTTGATTGCCTTATAAATAGAATTTAGATTACATATATTTAACTGCTTCTTATCTAAATATATAAATTGAAATTTAGTTTTATTTTTTTTTAAAATACTAGCAAATCTACCATCTCCACCAGTAACCAAAATTTTTTTCATTAATTTATCTATTTATTATTGAACTTAGATATTTAGAATATTCACAATTTCCATAAAATTTTATTGCGTCCCCAAGCTCTTTTTTGCCTATCCATTTGTTACTTAATGCAATTTCTTCAATACACCCAATTTTAAATCCCTGTCTATTTTCAATTGTAGCAACAAAATTAGATGTGTCATTAAAATCTTTTATCGAACCCGCATCTAGCCATGTTCCACCTCTTCCAATTATTTCCGCACTCAATTGTTTTCTCGCTTTATATTTATTTAATAAGTCTACAATTTCGATTTCCTTTCTTTTAGATGGCTTTAATGATTTACTTAAACTTACAACTTTATTATCAAAAAAATACAGGCCAGTAACAGCCAGATTAGATTTAGTTCTTTTGGGTTTTTCAACAATACTAACAATCTTGTTTTGTTTATTGGTTGTAGCAACACCATATAAATGTGGATTTTTTACAGGATGGATAAATACTTTTGCCCCTTTTGTAAGTTTTGTGCAGTCTATAAGTTTTTTTGTCAGGCTTTGGCCGAAAAAAAAATTATCACCTAAAATTAAAGCGACAGAATTATTATCTATAAATTTTTCTCCTACAATAAAAGCATCAGGCAAGCCTTTTGGTTCCGGTTGTTCTGCATATGTAATTTTTACCCCAAGATTATTTCCGTTTGGTAAAACTTTTTTGAACTGCCCAACCTGTCCCTTGTTTACAATAATCAATATATCTTTAATTTTTGCCAACATCAGAACAGAAAGCGGGTAATAAAAAAGTGGCTTATCATATAGTGGTAGAAGTTGTTTATTAACTGCTTTAGTAACAGGACTCATTCTGGATCCTGTTCCACCAGCTAAGATTATACCTTTTTTAATCATATTTTTGTTCCAAGCCTAATAAAATGTTTTTTATGAGATATAGATTTGAAATATTTAATATTATTAATATACCAAAAAATTGTTTTTGTGATTCCATTATTCAAACTCGTGGAGGGCTTCCATTTTAACTTTTTTTGAATTTTTTTTGAATTGATTGCATATCTAAAATCATGACCAGGTCTGTCTTTTACATGAATAATTTTAACTTTTTTCCCTACATGGTTTATCGTTTTTGTTATTTTTTTAAGAATAAGTTTTGTTAATTCTATATTTGTCAGATTATTATCAGTTCCAATATTATAGTTTTCTCCAATTTTTCCCTTAGTTGCTAACATTTCTAAAGCTTTGCAATGGTCTTCAACATATATCCATTCTCTGGAATTCAAACCTTTTGCATAAATTGGAATAGGCTTGTTGTTAAGTATATTGAATATAATTTTAGGTATAAGTTTTTCAGGAAACTGATTTGGTCCATAATTATTTGAACAATTAGAAATAATTGCAGGAAAACCATATGTTCTAATATATGATTTTATTAAATGATCAGCACTTGCTTTAGAAGCAGCATATGGAGAGCTAGGCTTGTAAGGAAAGTTTTCATCTGCTCTTTTATTTGTTTTATTAAGATCACCGTAAACTTCGTCTGTAGAAATATGAATTAATTTAATTTTTTTATTTTTACAAGCTCGCATAGATTCTAATAAATTAAATACGCCATTGATATTACTTTTAATGAATGGTTCTGGCCCATCTATAGACCTATCCACATGTGTTTCAGCAGCTAAATTAAAAACAACAGAGGGGTTATGTTTATTTAATATTTTTGTGATCAAACTTTTATTATTTATGTCAGCTTTGTAAAAAATATACTTCTCTCTTTTTACATCTTTCAAATTGTATAAATTTGCTGAATATGACAATTTATCAATATTGATTACAAAATAGTTTTTTTTAATCAAATATTTAACAAGGTTGCTACCTATGAAACCATAACCACCAGTAACAATAACAGTTTTAAATTTTTTCATATATTACAAAAGAAATGAATTATGTTTTTAAAAGAAATAAGATATAAAATCAAATATTGTTGTAATAATGACATTTAATCAAATAACTATTGTAATAACATCCTATAAAAGTGAAGAAAAAATTTTTAAGTGTTTAAAATCAGTAAATAATCAATGTAAAGTTATTGTTATTGAAAATTCTCAAAATATATCTTTTAAAGAAACAATAGAAGCAAGCTTTACAAACGTCGAATGTTTTATTGTGGGGCAAAATTTAGGTTATGCAAAAGGTAATAATTTAGGTCTATCAAAAGTAAAAACTAAATTTGCATTAATATTAAATCCAGACGCTGAGCTAGAAAAAAATACATTAAATAGTTTCTTTAATAGAATTAATAATATCAAAAATTTTGCAATTATTGGCCCAGCCATCCAAGATGAAAAAAATATAAAAAATAATTTTAAAGAATTCAGAGAAGTTAATTCAGTCAAAGGTTTTGCAATGTTTTTAAACCTAGAGGAATTTCAAGATATTGGTTTTTTTGATGATAATTTTTTTATCTATCTTGAGGAGATAGATTTATGTAAAAGATTAAAAAAACTAAATAAAAAAATATTTGTAGACCCAAATATTTTAATCCAGCACCAAGGTGGAAGCTCTCACGATGAAAAATATAATTTTGAAATGGAGTTATCTAGAAACTGGCACTGGATGTGGTCAAATTTTTATTTTACAAAAAAACATAAAGGTTTTTTATATGCGTTATTATACGTGTCTGATAAATTAATCAGTGGTTCAATCAAATATATTTTTTACTTACTAATTCTAAAGAATTCTAAAAAACTAATTTATAAACACAGAATATCAGGACTATTCAACTCTATTATTGGCAAACCATCCTGGTATAGACCATTTAATAATAAATAATTGACATTCTTCATAATAAAAATAATACAACTTAATAATGAAAAATAAATATAAGATACTAGTTACAGGTGTTGCAGGTTTTTTAGGTTCCCACCTAGCAGAACAATTAGCAAATCTTGGTCATGATATAATAGGAATAGATAATATGATTGGTGGTTACAAGGACAACATTCCAAAAAATATTAAATTTTATCACATAGATTGTTGTGACTTTGAAAAAGTCAAAACTATAATGAATGGAGTTGATATTGTATATCATTGTGCTGCAACGGCGCACGAAGGGCTTTCAGTTTTTTCTCCTTTTGAAATTACTAAAAATAATTATTTAGCTTCTGTTTCTATCTTTTCTGCAGCAATTAACAATAAAGTAAAAAGAATTATATATTGCTCTTCAATGGCCAGATATGGAGAGCAACCAACACCATTTTTAGAAACAACAAAACCATTTCCGGTAGATCCGTATGCAATATCAAAAGTTGCTGCAGAAGATGTGCTTATTAATCTTTGTGCGTTAAATAATATTGAATGGGTTATAGCGGTTCCACACAATATTATTGGTCCAAGACAAAAATATGATGATCCTTTTAGAAATGTAGTTTCAATAATGATTAACAGAATGCTTCAAGGAAAGGCTCCTATTATTTATGGTGATGGAGAGCAGAAAAGATGCTTTTCTTACATTGACGATTGTTTAAGTTGTCTTATACCGATGCTCGATCAAGAAAATTTAAACCATCAAATTATAAACATTGGCCCAGATGAAGAGTTTGTTACAATTAATAAAATAGCCGAAATATGCTCAAACATAACTGGAGTCAACCTTCCTCCTATTTACAAGCCTGGTAGACCCAAAGAAGTTAAACACGCTACTTGTTCAGCTGATAAAGCAAGAAAGTTACTTAATTACAAAACAACAACTTCTTTAGAGGCAGGAATAATAAAAACATTTGAATATATAAAAAATAGAGGCACAAAACCTTTTGATTATAATATTGAAATAGAAATAAAAAATGAGCTCACACCAACAACTTGGATAAATAAAGAAATTTAGTGACCCGGGAACTCAATTAAACTTTCAGTAAAGTAATTTTTTTTTTTAAGCAGTTCATTTCCAGGCAAGTCAAATAAATTGATAATAAAAATATAACCAGCAATTTTTCCACCAGAAATTTCAATTAATTTTGCTGCAGCTTCTGCGGTTCCGCCTGTAGCAATAAGGTCATCAATTACTAATACTTTATCACCTTTATCGATTGAATCTTTATGCACCTCAATCGTAGCTTCACCATATTCAAGCTGAAAGTCTACAGAATATCTCTCAGCAGGTAATTTATTTTTTTTTCTTAACAAAATTAAAGGTTTATTAGTTAAATAAGAAACAGTAGATGCAAATATAAAGCCTCTTGATTCTATTGCTGAAACTTTATTGAATTCAACTTTTTTAGATATTTCTATAATTTTATCTATTGCATAATTAAAAGCCTTAGGATTTTTTAGTAATGTGGTGATATCTCGAAATAAAATTCCCTTTTTAGGATAGTCTTGGATTGATCTTATATATTTTTTTAAATCCATATTTAGCTTCAATATTTAACAAAAAACCATTAATAATCAAATGATGAAAAAAAGAAAACTCGGGATAATTGGTGGAAGCGGCCTCTACAAAATAGATGGCTTTGAGCAAACAAAGTGGAAAAAAATTAAAACACCCTGGGGAAGTCCATCAGATGAAATTTTAACGGCAAAACTAGGAAATGAAGAAATCTGTTTTATGCCAAGGCATGCAAGAGGTCATAAAATCAGTCCAACTAATATAAATTTCAGAGCTAATATAGATGCATTAAAACAATTAGGTGTAACTGATATTATTTCTGTATCAGCCGTAGGATCTTTAAAAGAAAATTTAAGTCCAGGAACTTTTGTAATTATCGATCAGTTTATTGACAGAACTTTTGCAAGAGTAAAAACTTTTTTTGACGAAGAAGTAGTCGCCCATGTTTCAATGGCAAATCCTGTAAGTATTTCATTAGGAAAATCTTGTGAGGCTGTATTGAAAAAATTAAATATTTCTCATCAAATGAGCGGAACTTACGTTGTGATGGAAGGTCCTCAATTTTCAACTTTAGCTGAATCTAATTTATACAGATCTTGGAACGCAGATGTAATTGGGATGACTAATATGCCCGAAGCTAAGTTAGCAAGAGAAGCTGAGATTAGATATTGTACTGTTGCTATGGTAACAGATTATGATTGTTGGCACCCTGATCATGATGAGGTGGATGTAGCCATGGTTATCCAAACTCTAGAAAAAAATACTTCTAATGCTCAAAATATGATTAAAGAAGTTATTAAGACATTCAAAAACTTTTCAGCAGATAAAGATCCAGCCAATAATTGTTTAGAAACAGCAATTATTACAGATCCAAAGTTTAGAACTAAAAAGACAATTAAAAAGTTACAACATATTGCTGGAAGAGTATTAAATAAATAATGCGTATTAATAGTAAAGCTTACAGAACAATATGGTTAGAGGAAAACATTGTTAAAATAATAGACCAGACAAAACTTCCTCATCAATTTATTATTAAAAACTTAAAAACTGTAAAAGACTCAATTAACGCCATTAAAACTATGGAGGTAAGAGGGGCTCCATTAATTGGAGCAACCGCTGCATACGGATTAGTTTTATCCATAATAGAAAAAAATGATCCATCTTTTTTAAAGAAATCTAGTGAAGAGTTAATAAATTCTAGACCTACAGCCATAAATTTAAAATGGGCAGTTGATAGAATGGTAAAAAAATTGTCAGGTGTTAAAAGCAATGAAATTTTAAAGATCGCCACAGAAGAAGCAAAAGCAATTGTAGAGGAAGATATTAATTTTTGTAAAAATATTGGTCTTAATGGTTTTAAAATTATTGAAGAAATCGCTAAAAAGAAAAAAGAAACTGTAAACATTTTAACACATTGCAACGCAGGTTGGCTTGCGACAATAGATTGGGGTACAGCGACTTCACCAATTTATTACGCACATCAAAGAGGAATTAAAGTTCATGTCTGGGTAGATGAAACGAGACCAAGAAACCAAGGGGCAAATTTAACTTCTTATGAGTTAAATGAAGAAGGCATTCCGAACACGATTATTGCAGACAATACCGGAGGAATTTTAATGAAAAGAGGTCAGGTTGATCTATGTATTGTTGGAACTGACAGAACATTATCAAATGGAGATGTATGTAATAAAATTGGAACTTATTTAAAAGCGTTAGCTGCTAAAGATAATAACGTACCTTTCTATGTAGCACTTCCAAGTTCTACAATAGATTGGTCAATTAAGGACCCTAAAGAAATTCCTATTGAAGAAAGAGATACAACTGAACTTTCACACATTGAAGGATTAGACAAAGACAATAAACTACAAAGAGTTTTAATTTATCCAAAAGAAAGTAAAGTAATGAATCTAGCATTTGATATTACTCCCGCTAAATTCATAACAGGTTTAATTACAGAAAAAGGTGTTTGTGAAGCATCTACAAGTGGTTTGAAAGGATTATTTAAGTGAAAGAATTAAGAACTGAAGTAATTAAATATTCTAAAAAATTAAACTCAACTAATTTGTCAGCGTTAAGATCAGGAAATATTTCTGTTAGATCTAAAGAAAAAAAAATAGATGGTTTTTATATAACACCGTCAGGAATGAAATATTCTTCACTAAAACCTAAAGATATTGTCTTTGTTTCATTAAAGGGGCGATTCGATAAAAAAAAAGGCATTCCTTCATCAGAATGGAGGTTTCATCAAGATATTTATGTGAATAAAAAATATGCAAAAGCAATTGTTCACGCACATTCTACATGCGCAACAGCAATCTCATCTCATCAAAAATCTATTCCTGCATTCCATTATATGGTTGGGGTTGCCGGAGGTGAGGATATAAAATGCACAAAATATGCAACTTTTGGCACACGCGAGTTATCCAAAAATATATTGTCAGCTTTAAAAAATAGATCTGCATGTCTTATTGGAAATCACGGACAGATTGTATTTGCAGAAAATTTAGAAAAATCATTTGAGCTCGCACAAGAAATCGAAAATATTTGCCATCAATATATAAATGCCCTAAGAGTTGGCATACCTAAAATACTTTCCAAAAAAGAAATGAAAATTGTTTTAGAAAAAATGAAAAATTATAAAAGGAACTAGTTTTTTATGATTAAAGTCGGAGAGCATATCACTTTAGATTTTTTAGGAGTAAAAAAAGAATATGGAAAATATTTTTACGAAAAAATTATTTATAAAATTGCAAAAGCTGCTAAAGTAGAGATTCTTAATGTCAGCAGTCATGAATTCCAGCCTCAAGGATTTACTCTTGTTGCTCTTCTATCAGAAAGTCATTTTAGTTTTCACACTTTTCCTGAAAGAGGTGTAATTAGTTTTGACTTTTTTACGTGTGGAAAAGTACACCCAAAAGTTGCTTTAAAAATATTAAAAAAAGAAATCGAACATGAGAGAGTGGTAGTTAACAGTTTTAACAGAAGTAATGTTAGTCTGTATGATGATATTTATTCGACGCCCGGTCAAAAGAAATATTATGTAGTAAACGATATATTAGAAACTTTTACTTCTAAGGTTGGTCAATTTGTTGAGGTAATGAACCTAGAAGAATTTGGCAATGCTCTTTTTATAGACCATGAAATACAAGTAGCTGAAAAAGATGAAAAAATTTATAGTTCGACTTTTTTTAAATCTAGTTATGATCTGAGCAAAAAAAACAATAATATTGCTATTATTGGTGGAGGAGATGGCGGTGTAGCTAGAGAATGTCTTGAAAATAATACCAACTATATAGATTGGTACGAGCTTGATCCTGAAATAGTCGAGTCATGTTATAGACATTTACCTAAGGTTTGCTCAAAAGTTAAAAAAAGTAATACCGTTAATACTTTTTGGGGCGATGCATTCGAGAGCATTAAATCTGTAGAAGATTCTAAATATGATAAAATTTTTGTAGATCTTAACGATGATCAATACTGCATAGATCTTACTAGAAAAAACATGAAAGGGTTAAAAAGAATTTTAAAACCAGGAGGAGTGATTACTGCTCAAGTCGGTAGCAAAGATAAAAAGCCTAAACAAGTTGAAAATTGGTGTAAAGTTTTAGAAAAAAGTTTTGGAAATGTAACTCTATCAGGTATCCATATCCCTAGTTTCGATTGCAATTGGAACTTCGCATCTTCTATAATGAAATAAATATTTAATATTTATTTCGTAATATGTTTAAAGTTTCTTGTATTCAAATATGTTCTGGCAATGACATTAAAAAAAATTTATCTATTTCTAAAAAGTTAATTTTAAAAGCAATAAAACAGAAGTCTGATTTTATCATGACACCCGAGGTGTCGTCATTGTTTGGTTTAAACAAAGAAGAGTTGCTTCTAAAAACCACTTCAATGAGTAAAGATATTTATTTAAAAGGAATGAAAAAAATAGCAAAAGATTACAAAAAATGGATCTTAGCATCTGTAGTTATAAAAGAAAAAAATAAAATTAAAAACAGATCAGTATTGATTAATTCGAAAGGCTTAGTTGTGAGCTATTATGATAAAATACACATGTATGATGTAGCGCTAAGTAAAAAAGAAAAATATCTTGAGTCAAAAATTTTTTCTTCAGGCTCGTTACTTAAGACTCCTAATTTACCTTGGGGTATATTAGGGCTCTCGATTTGCTATGACGTACGATTTCCCAATATGTTTAGAAAACTTTCAAAAAAAGGCTCTTTATTTATTTCTGTTCCTTCGGCTTTCACAGAAACAACAGGAAAAAAACATTGGCATAGTTTATTAAAAGCTAGAGCTATAGAAAATTTTTGCTACATCTTTGCCCCAGCACAACAAGGAACCCACTGGAATGGAAGAAAAACCTATGGTCATTCTTTAATTATCTCACCAGATGGAAAAATTTTAAAAGAATTAAAAAAGGGTACGGGAGTTATTACGGCTAATATCGATCCTAATATTTCAAAAATTTTAAGAAAAAGAATCCCTAGTCTCAATATGGACTAGTAGTGAGACTTGACCTCTTTAATGCTAGAGCCTAAAATATTATTAATTTCCAGTTTAATTTTTGCTCGTTCGTCATTATTTTTATAAACACTTCTCGACAATTCAATAAAATTTTCTCCAAAATTATTATTTTTTTCTGCTAGTCTTTTTCCATTTTCTATATCCCAAAGTTTTAGATTAATAGATTTCAATTTATCGATTAATTTTTTGATTTTTAATGGATTGGATATTGTATTTTTAAAAGTCTCATTAAGTGAAATAAGTTCTTTTTCTATATCTTTAAGTTTATCGCTATCTTTTATCCTTATTTTTTTTATTTCCAGTATAGTAATTTTGTCAATTAATTCTCCAGCCGATATTTCAGCCAATATTTTGTCTAATTTATTATTCATAGTGATTTTTTTAGATATACTATAAATATAAATTTAGACAGGTAAAAAAATGTCAAATATACTAATTATAAAACATGGGTCACTCGGAGATCTAATTCAAGCTAATGGTGCAATTGAGGATATAAAAAGATCTAATTCAAAATCACTCATTGTACTTTTAACTTCATCAAATTATTCTGACCTGATGAGTAGATGCCCCTACATAGATGAAATTTTAGTAGACATGAGATCGCCTAGATGGAATTTAGTGTATCTTTATAAATTAAAAAAAAAATTAAGTACTTATAATTTTACCCATGTCTTTGATCTACAGAATTCAAATAGGACAAAATTTTATCATAAATATCTTTTAAATTTACCAAAATGGTCTTCAACAGAGACAATCTTAGAGCCAGGTCAATTAAAGTCGGATTTCGATAAAGAACCTGTTTTAGAAAGAATGAAAATTCAATTGCAAAAAAGTGGAATTAAAACAGAAAATGTTAATAAACCAAATTTAAATTGGGCCGTGACTAATATTAGAAATATTACAAAAAATTATTTTGATAGAAAATATATTTTAATTTTCCCTTTTTGTTCAGCAAAACTAATAATTAAAAAGTGGCCCTACTATTCAATATTAATTTCCCAATTAAAAGTTAAATATCATGGTAGATACGAGATAGCAATTGCCCCAGGACCAGACGAAATCAAAGAATGTAAACTTTTAAACATCCATGTTATTTTAGATCAAGGAAAATCATTAAAATTAAATCAATTAATAAGTTTAATAAAATATTCTAGTTTTGTTATAGCTAATGACACTGGTCCGGCACATATTTGTGCTCACATGAATAAGTCCGGATTAGTTCTTTTTGGAAGTCATACTTCTGCACACAAGGTAAGTATTGAGACAAAATATTTCAAAGCTATTTCTGTTAAGAATTTAAGTTTACTTAAAGTAGAATCTGTAATGGAAGAGGTAAAAAAAGTATTAAATTAAATTTAAATATTGTTTAGTTATTTTTTCCCAATTAAATTTTTTAGAAAACTCTTTAGCTTGCAAGCCTAAAACTTTATATTGCTCATCTTGAAAAATTTTTATAATTGTCTCATAGATAGAGCTTAAATTGTTTCCATCACATAAATATCCAGATATGCCATCGCTAATTGCATCAACTTGACCACCATCTATTCCGCCTATTGAAGCTTTTCCGTAGCTACCCGCTTCAATGAAAGATATTCCAAACCCTTCAACAGATTTTTTATAAATAACTGAAGGCATCAAAAATAAATTACATTCATTAAGAAGTGCCACTTTTAAATTTTCATCAATTCCTGATAAAAAAGTTACTTGTTTTTCAATATTAAGTTCATTCCGTAAAATTTCTAAATTATTTCTTTCCTCACCTTCACCAACACAAACGTATTTAATATGAGGATAAATTGGTATTAGATTTTTAATAGTCATCAATATGTTCTGATGATTTTTTCTTTTATCTAATCTTGCAATGGTAATAATTTTTGGAAAAGCTGAATCAAATATTTTTTTAGCTTTTATTTCATCTTTGTTATGAATTTTAATAGGATAATTTGTACCTGGATGAATAATATGAATTTTTTTCTCATCTAGTCCTAAGCTTACTCCTAATTCCCTTGTATACTTGGAATTTGCAATAATAAACTTAATCTTTTTAAAAGCTTTGTTCATTCGAATATTTAAAGCACTCCCAATGGGATGGTTAATTTCTTTTGAATGAATTAAACAAAAATTAGGATTTTTATTTAAATACTCTGAATCTATATTTTCTAGGCTTTTCCAATGATCAAAAAAAATAGCCTTAACTTTATTGCTCTTTAAGTATTCATTAACAGCATAAGCTTTTCTAAATTTTCTAAACAATTTAAAACCACCAATTCTCTTAATTTTTAAATTAGAATTTTGATCATAATCAGTACAATTTGGGTAATCGTCAGCAAAAACTTTTACTGTACTATTATTCGATAGACTTTTTGACAAGCCTTCCATTAAACTTTGTATACCTCCGATATCAGGTGGAAAATTTCTAGTTATAACTATAAACATTGGATAAAATTTACTCTTGGTTTAATATTATAAATATTTTAGTATTGAATTACAGCGATTATATGATTTATGATTTTGAAAATAATATACCAAATTTACACAAAGATTCTTGGGTAGCAAGTAACGCTGTATTAATTGGAAAAGTTATCTTAAAAAAAGATACAAATATTTGGTTTAATGTTGTCCTTAGAGGAGATATCGAGCCTATTACTATCGGCGAAAAATCCAACGTACAGGATGGATGCGTATTTCATACAGATCCAGGTTGTCCACTAACGCTAGGCAGAGGCATTACTGTTGGCCATATGGTAATGTTACACGGCTGTGAAATTGATGACGATACTTTAATTGGAATTGGAAGTACTGTTCTTAATAAAACTAAAATTGGAAAAAACTGTATTATCGGTGCCAACACATTAATTGCAGAAAATAAAATAATACCTGATCGATCTTTAGTACTTGGTTCTCCAGGTAAAATTATCAGACAAGTTACCGACAAAGAGATTGAAGAGATAAAAGAAAATGCTAAACATTATGTAGAAAACTGTAAAAGGTATAAAAAATAATTTACGGTATTAACCAACATTCTTTATTATTTTCTAAATCAAATTTAGCTCTACGGTGACCTTTAGCTGCTAAATATAACCATTCCATACTTTTGATATTACACTGAACGACAGTAAAATTTTTATATCCTTCTTCACTTTTTTCTTTTGTAAATCCAAAATTATCTAAATCAGTTTTTAGTCCAGATGTAGGTATGGACGACTCACTACCTGGGCTATTATCAACTAAATAGCATTTCCTACTAATATGTTGCGTCTTAGTCCAGGATTCTTCCGTGACTTCATTAACATGATTAATTATGCATCCGACCTTTAGTCTCACCTGTATTTTTTCTTCTTTGTCATAAAAAAGTATTGATGCATTAGTATTTTTTTTTAATTTCTTTATTTTATCTGATCTAATATCGCTATGAAATTGAACTATTTTATTATTTTTATCTGCTTTTCTAAGCACTACAATTCTTCCATCGAAATCAGATTGTTCTCCACATATAAACACAGGAATTCTAAAAGGTGATTTTCTATTAGTTACTGCGTCGCTTAACATTAACCAGATTTTTTTTTCTATTTCCTGAAAATTTTCGTAGTAACTAACTTCTGTAGACACTTTTTATTTTTTTTTCTTAAGAAGAGCAATTAAACTTGAGCTGTCCCATCTATTTCCACCCATTTTTTGAACATCTGAATAGAAGCCATCAATTAAAGTAGTAATAGGTACTGGTGAGCCATTTCTTTTTGCCTCTTCCATTGCAATTTTTAAATCTTTTCTCATCCAGTCAACTGCAAAACCATAATCAAATTTATCTGCCACCATTGTTTTAGATCTATTTTCCATTTGCCAAGATTGAGCAGCACCTTTTGAGATAGTTTCAACAACATCATCCATATTTAAACCTGCGTTAATTCCAAAGTTTAGGGCCTCAGCTAATCCTTGAACAGCACCTGCTATGCACATTTGGTTCATCATTTTTGTTAATTGACCGCTTCCTGATTTACCTAATAATTTTGCTTTTTGACTGTAACAAGCGATTACTGGTTCTGCTTTTTTAAAAGCAGATTCATCGCCACCAATCATTACAGTTAATTTTCCACTTTCCGCGCCAGCTTGCCCACCAGAAACGGGAGCATCTAGAAAATGAAATTCTTTATTTTTTGCTTCTTTATATAGTTCTCTCGCAACTTCAGCTGAAGCAGTAGTATTATCAATATAGATAGAATTTTTTTTTGCAGTATTGAACAAACCGTCTTTACCTATTGCAACTTCTCTAAGATCATTGTCGTTTCCCACACATGTAAAAATAAAATCAGAATCTTTTGCTGCTTCAGAAGGCGTATTAGCGACTTTGCCTTTATATTCACTTATCCATTTATCTGCTTTAGCTTTTGTACGATTATAAACAGTTACATCGTGACCTCCTTTTGATATAAACCCAGCCATAGGATAGCCCATTACACCCAAGCCAATGAAAGACACTTTACAACTCATAAATGATTAACCTTTCTTTAAATAAAAAAATAATAATATTTGGTTTTATATTTACATTTTTTTCAAGTTTTGGACAGAGTTTTTTTTTGGGTTTGTTTAATGCACCAATAAGAAACGAACTCGATATAACGCATGGGCAATTCGGTAGTATTTATGCGGTAGCAACAATCTTTTCAAGTTTATTATTTATATGGGTTGGTAAAAAAATTGATGATTTTAGATTATCAAATTATTCTTTTTTTGCAATTATCTTATTGTTTCTTTCTACTTTATTTTTTTCTTTAATAAACAACATCTACCTCCTTGCTATTGGAATATTTTTAATGAGGTTCTCTGGTCAAGGTCTAATGAGTCATACATCTTCTACTGCTATCTCAAGATATTTTGAAAAATCAAGAGGGAAAGCCTTAAGTGCAATTTGGTTTGGTCTGTCTACAGCTGAATTTATTTTACCAGTTTTAATTATATATTTTTTAACAATTTATTCTTGGAGAAGCGTATGGCAAGGAATATCAATAATGGTGATTTTAATCTTACCTTTAATAATAAATTTTACAATTAAAAAAATAAATTTTGAGTCTAGGGAGGATAATTTAGAAACTAAAGAAAAAATAAATATAAAAAGCTGGAAAAGAAATGAGGTATTAAGAGATTATAGATTTTATATAATTTCGTCTAATATGCTAGCTATGCCTTGGATTTTTACTGGTATGGCCGTTTATCAATCTTTTATATCTGACTCTAAGTTATGGGAGGCTTACACAATTCCAAAAGCTTTCATGGTTTATTCGATAGCCTCAGTCATCACACTTTTTTCATCTGGTCTTCTAGTTGATAAATTTACAAGTCGAAAGTTAATTCCTTTTATGAATATACCTTTATTATTAGCTATGATTGTTTTGTTTTATAGTAAGCAGGAAATCTCAGCATATTTCTTTCTAGGTTTGGTTGGAATATCTAATGGATTTGGTAATATCTTGGGATCGTCTACATGGGCTGAAATATATGGTGTTAAATATATTGGTAGCATAAAAGCATTAACAACTGCATTCATGGTGTTCTCAACTGCTTTAGGAACTGCGGTATTTGGTATTTTGATTGATAAAGGCTTCACTATAGAAAATATAGCTTTTATATGTGGGTCTTACATTATTGCATCTATATCTTTGTTAATGTTATTCAGAAAGACCTTAGAACCAGTAAAGATAGTAAATTAAACTTGAATTATTAAGTTTAATTGAATAAACAACCTTCATCATGGCAAGAATTACAGTAGAAGATTGTATGACTAAGATAGATAATCAATATGATCTAGTTTTATTAGCAAAAGAGAGAACAGCTCAATTAAATGCTGGTTTGGAAATGCTAGTGCCAGAAGATAATGACAAAAAAACTATAATTTCTCTCAGAGAAATTGGTGAAGGAAAAGTTTTAGTAGAAGATTTAAAAAAAAGTGCAGTTCTAAGATTACGTAAAGAGCCCGATGAAAACTTACAAAAAGAAGAAGCTGAAGAAGAAGAGAATGATGATTTTGAAAGTTTATACAAAGGACAAATTTCTAAAAGTGGGATAGCTATACTGCCTTCGAAAAGAACAAGAAAAATCCCTGACATTAAAAAAATTGCAATAGCAGAGCTAGCTACAACATCAGAAGCTGATAAAATTGAAACACCTCTTGATCAAGAGCCGCTTACTTTAAAAGAAGAAATAAAAGAAGAAATAAAAGAAGAAGTAAAAGAAGAAGTAAAAGAAGAAGTAAAAGAAGAAATAAAAGAAGAAATAAAAGAATAATCAAAAATCATGAAGAAGACTATATCTGTAGCTCCAATGATGGACTGCACAGATAGGCACGAAAGATATTTCTTAAGTTTGATTAGTAAAAATCTACACCTTTATTCTGAAATGATAGTGTCTAATGCAATCATTCGAGGAGATAGAGATAAAATATTATCTTTTAAGAAAGTTAAAAATCCAACCATCTTACAACTTGGTGGCTCTAACCCTTCAGAGTTAGCAGAAGCATGTAAAATTTCAGAGCAATATGGTTATGATGAAATCAACTTAAACCTTGGATGCCCAAGTAAGAAAGTTCAAAAAAATAAATTTGGTGCGTGCTTAATGAAAGAACCAAAACTTGTTGCAGATTGTGTTAACGCAATGGTGAATGCCACAAAACTCCCTGTGTCAATTAAGACAAGAATTGGATATAATAATGTAGAAAATTTTTTATTTTTAAAAAACTTTATTGCCACGATAAAAAAAGCAGGAGCAAAAAAATTTATTATTCACGCCAGAAGAGCTATTTTGACAAAACTAAGCCCCAAACAAAATTTATCTATTCCGCCACTAAAATATGATTTTGTTTACAGACTTAAAGAAGAATTTAAAGAAGATGAAATTATTATCAACGGTGGAATTAGCGATACAACTCAAATTAAAAATCATCTAGCTAAAGTAGATGGCGTTATGATTGGTAGAGCTATCTATCACTCTCCTTATCTTCTAGCAGATATTGAAAAAGAAATTTATCAAAATGAAAATGTACCAAGTCGAAATGAAGTGATGGAAAAATTAATTCCCTACATACAAGAAGAAACAAAAAAAGGTATTCAGCTAAACCATATAATGAGACATACTATAGGCTTATTCCATGGCCAAACCGGATCAAAACAATGGAAACAATATTTGTCAAAAAATATGTGCATACGTGATGCTGATATTCAAAAAGTTGATCATATTATGGACCAAATTAAAAATAACGATAAATCAATACCTTTAGACAGATAACTTGGACACACTTACACAAAGTGAAATTTTATTCTTTATAGGTTTAATGGTTTTAACAGCTATACCTGTTGGTTTTTTTGCAGGTTTATTTGGTATTGGCGGAGGACTGATATCAGTACCTTTTCTTTATTATTTGTTTTCATCTTTTGGGGTAGACCCATCGTATATAATGCACCTAGCTGTCGGGACATCTTTCTCTATTATTATACCAACGTCCATTGTTTCAGTTATGACCCACCATAAATTTAAAGCTGTTGATTTTAGCATCGTTAAAAGTTACGGAGGATTTGTTGTTTCAGGGGTTATCTTTGGTACAATTTTTGCCGCAAGTTTAAATACGAAACCATTAGTTCTTTTTTTCTCGATTGTAGTATTTATCTTAGCTTTTTTTTTACTTTTTCTTAAGGAAAAAGAAACAAATATTAAACTTAAAATGAAAATAAGTTCAAAAATATTTTTTGGATTTTTATCGGGATTTATTTCCGCACCAATGGGTATTGGTGGAGCTGTAATGAATGTTCCTATATTAAAACTTTTTGGTTATTCAATTAATAACGCTATAGGCAGTGCTGCTGCGATTGGGTTTTTAATTGCGGTATTTGGAGCTTTAGGATTTTTAATTACAGGTAGCTATTTAGATGTCAGCCTACCTTTAAGTATTGGTTTTTTAAACATTCCAGCCTTTTTAATTTTTATACCAATAACAACATTTATGGCACGAATTGGAGCAAGAACAGTTCATAAAATTGATAAGCAAAGAATTAGCAAATACTTTGGTGTTTTTTTACTTGTTATTGGATCAAAGTTTTTATTTGAATATTCTACACTTTAATGGAAAAAGTAAATAAAAATTTTCTCAAAGACTCTCATTTTATTACTGAGCTAAATCTTTGTAACGTCAGATTAATAGATAATTGCAAATTTCCCTGGATAATTCTTATTCCTAAAAGAAGAAATATTGCAGATATTTTTCAATTGAGCAGTAAAGATCAAAATTTACTGATGAAAGAAATTGTTATTGCTTCAAAAATAATGAAAAAAACTTTTAAAGCATTTAATCTTAATATTGAAAAGATCGGTAATATTGTCTCACAATTACATGTTCACATTATAGCAAGGTCAAAAAAAGATAGCTCATGGCCACTTTCTGTATGGGTAGTAAAAAAAAAAAGCTATCTAAAACAAGATTTAAATAGAATGATTAAAAAGATAAAAAAAAATTTTGGTGTTTAATTTTAAAATGTATAAAACGCATTAAGAGATATGATTAAAAATTTAACAAAAAAAAACTTAGCCAAACTAAAGCCCTCTGCAACTTTAGCTATAAACGAAAAATCAAAAGAATTAATATCAAAAGGTAAAAAAGTTTATAGATTTGGTTTTGGCCAATCTCCTTTTCCTGTGCCCCAAAAAATAGTATCTGCTTTAAAAAAAAATGCTGAAAAAAAAGCATATCTCCCAATGCAAGGTTTACCTGAGCTTAGAGAGTCAATTTCTAGATATTTAACTAAAAAAACTAAAAGTAGTTTTACAAAAGAAAATATAATTATAACTCCCGGTTCCAAAGAAGGAATGTTTTTAATGCACATGGCATTTAACGGAGATATAATTTTACCAGCTCCGAGTTGGGTTTCTTATGCTCCACAAGCACAAATTGCCTCTAATAAAGTACACTGGATCCAAACTTCTGCCGACAACAATTGGTTTCCTACTGCGGCAGAACTAGAAAGAAAAATTAAATCAATTAAAAATAAAAATATAATTTTAATATTAAACTCACCAAATAATCCATCTGGAACGACTTGCAACAATCTTATAGAGCTTAGCAAAGTAGCGAAAAAATATAAAATTATAATTCTTTCTGACGAAATATATACTGATCTTAAATTTGATAAAAAATACGAATCAATTTCAAATTATTATCCCGAAGGCACTTGTATTACTGGTGGTCTAAGTAAATGGTGTGGAGCAGGTGGGTGGAGGCTCGGGTTTTTTGCGGCACCAAAACAATTAAATTTGCTTATGGACAACATAAAAGTATTAGCGAGTGAAACTTTTTCAACTGTTAATAGTCCAGTTCAATACGCAGCTGTTGAAGCGTACAATGGAGACTACGATGATTTCAAATTAAAAACTACAAACATTTTACAGAATGTTGGAATGTATGTTTATGAAAAATTAAAGTCAAATAAGGTGTTAATCAATCCACCGCAAGGAGGTTTTTATTTAATGCCAGAATTTATTAATAAAAAATATAAAACATCATCAGACTTATGTGTTGCTGTTCTTAAAGAAACTGGTGTAGCGTTACTACCTGGTTCTGCATTTGGCTTTAAACCAAATAAAATGTTAGTAAGATTAAGTTTTACAGATTTTAATGGAAGTAATTTTTTAAAAAATATTTCTTCAGGAAAAAATGTTAATAAATCTGATGTTGAAAAATATGCTCCCAATGTTGTAGCTGGAGCTAAAATCCTATCAAATTGGTCTAAAAAATTATAAATTTCTTCTTTGACCTTCTGGCCTTAACGTAGTTAAATACCTTAATTAAATTAAACAATGAGGAAAAAAATGAAAAAAATAACATCAATGATTTCTGCTTTTTTAGTAATGTTTGCTATAACAAGCTCATTTACTTCAATAGCAAAATCAGCAGAGTTCTTTACAATCGGAACTGGTGGACCTACTGGAGTGTATTTTCAAACAGGTAACGCAATTTGTAAAATGTTGCACAAACAAGCAATAGCTAAAGAACATGGAAGAAAAAAAGGTATAGACACAGCATACAGATGTACTGCTCCATCAACAGGTGGATCAAACTATAACATCGGTCAAATTAAAGATGGTGAATTCCAATTTGGAGTAGCCCAATCTGACTGGCAATATCATGCAGTTAATGGATCTAGCAAATGGAAAGGAAAAAAGTTCGGAGACTTAAGAGCCGTATTTTCAGTTCACAACGAACCTTTTCAAATCTGGGCCAGCAAAAAATCTAAAGTTAAAGACTTCAAAGGCCTTAAAGGCAAAACTGTTAACATAGGTAACCCTGGTTCTGGTCAAAGAGGAACTATGGAAGAACTTATGAAAGCAATGGGAGTTGACAATAGTTATTTCAAATCAACTACAGAACTAACTTCTTCTGAACAAGTAAAGGCTTTATGTGATGGTAAAATAGATGCATTCGGATATTCAGTAGGATTTCCAAATGGTGCTATGGAACAAGCAGCTACTTGTGGAGCAAAAGCTAGCCCAATAAACCTAACAGGTTCTCAAGTTAAAGGATTAATCAGCGGAGCTGACTACTATGCGAAAGCTGTAATTCCTAAAGGAACTTATTCAAACCAGAAAAAAGATGCTACGACTTTTGGTGTAAAAGCTACAGTTGTAACTAGCGCTAATGTTTCTGATGAACTTGTTTATTTAGTAACAAAAGCTGTGATGGAAAACTTTGATGATTTCAAAGCTCAACATCCTGCGTTTGGATTTTTGGAAAAGAAAAACATGATTAAAGATGGTTTATCTGCTCCATTACACCCAGGTGCAATCAAGTACTACAAAGAAGTCGGCTTGATGTAATCTAAGTAATAATTTAAATTAAAAAGGCCCAAATCATTTTGGGCCTTTTTTTTTATAATAAGTTATATTTCCTCAAAATGAATGAAAATTTAAAAAGTAATGTTAAAGATAGAATTTATGAAGATCTATCACCTACTAGAAACCTTACTGGTATTCATTTAAAAGTTGTTTCTTCAATAGCAATAATTTGGACTCTATTTCAGCTATGGTACGCTTCACCATTTCCTTTTTGGTTTGATATTGGAATGTTTAAAGGATTGCCCGCTAGAGCCATTCATTTAGGATTTGCCTTAACCTTAGTATTTTTAATATATCCTTTTTCAAAAAGAAAAAAAATTTCAATAATTGATATTGTAATTAGTTTGATAGCAGCTTTTTGCTGTCTCTATATTTATTTTTTTTATGATCAATTAATTGATAGAGGTGGCATTCTATTAAAATACAATATTGGTCAATTTACAATCCCAGTTGAGATAATCATAGGAATGGTTGGAATCATAATTTTACTAGAAGCAACAAGAAGAGCGATAGGCATGCCTTTAGTCATCATTGCTGTTTGTTTTTTATTATTTTCTTATTTTGGAAGATATGCTCCTGATATTATATCTCATGGAGGTCTTTCTTTAAAAAGATTAGTTGGTTTCCAATGGTTTGACCAAGAAGCTATATTTGGAATACCCATTGGTGTTTCAGTTGATTTTATCTTTCTTTTTGTTCTATTTGGCGCACTCCTAGAAAAAGCAGGTGGTGGAAAATATTTCTTAGATCTAGCTTTTGCTATGGTTGGAAAAATGCGTGGTGGTCCAGCTAAAGCCGCAATCCTAGGTTCAGGAATGACAGGCTTGATATCAGGCTCTTCAATAGCAAACACTGTAACTACTGGGACATTTACAATTCCAATTATGAAAAAATCAGGTTTTTCAAAAGAAAAAGCAGGAGCCATTGAGGTATCAGCCTCTGTAAACGGACAGATTATGCCACCTGTTATGGGAGCAGCTGCATTTGTTATGGCAAGTTTTATTGGAGTTACATATTTTGAAATAGTTAAACACGCTTTTTTGCCAGCGATAATATCTTATTTGGCTCTTTTTTATATTTCACATCTTGAAGCTTTAAAACTTGGTCTAAAAGGAATGGATGATAGCGACGTTCCTAATTTAAAAAAAACTTTTTTTTCAGGTCTTCATTTTTTAATCCCAATATTTGTTTTAATTTATTTGTTAGTATTTGTTAGATTTACTGCTTCGTATTCTATATTTTATGCAACAATTTCTTTGTTAGTGGTTAATCTGGCAAGCAGACTAGTAAAAGAGTCCAATTTCAGAAATGCACTTAAAACTTGGTTTAATGAAACAATAATAGGATTCGAAAAGGGAGCGTTAAACATGGTTGGCGTTGGTATTGCTATTGCGACAGCTGGTGTAATAGTTGGAGCAGTTGGTTCTACCGGTTTGAGTACTAATTTAATTATAGTGATCGAAAGTATTGCTAAAGACAATGTTATAATTTTATTATTTTTAACAATAATTCTGTGTTTGTTACTTGGAATGGGTCTTCCTACAACTGCAAACTATGTGGTCGTGGCATCTTTAATGGCAACTGTTTTAGTGGATGTGGGCAATGCATCCGGATACATTTTTCCACTAATTGCTGTTCATCTATTCGTATTTTATTATGGTTTAATGGCAGATGTCACACCACCTGTAGGTCTTGCGTCGTATGCCGCTGCTGCTATTTCAGGTGGAGATCCACTTAGAACGGGTGTTCAAGCATTTTGGTACAGCTTAAGAACTGGAATACTTCCAATAGTATTTTTGTTTAATCACGAATTACTTTTAATAGGTATCGAGAGTATCTGGCATGGCTTAACGGTTATAGTCACATCTTTAATAGGCATATTAGTATTTACCGCCGCAACTCAAGGATGGTTTATAAATAAATTAAGATGGTACGAAATAATTGTTTTTTTATTTATTTCATTATCTCTCTTAGCACCTGAAGTAGTTCTTAATAAATTTTACCCTAAATTCGAACAACAACAATTATCTGTTAAAAAAATTGAACCACTTTCACTTGATATAAATCGTGAAGTACACATCAAAGTAACCCGACCATCAGAATATGGAGATAGGTATAAATTGTTTGTAATTAATAAAAAAAGTTTTAATCAAAATTTTACAGTTAAAGACTACGGAATAAACGTAGTAGAGAAAAATAGTAAGATAATTATTGATAAAGTTACTTGGGATGGTTTGGCAAAAAAATCAGGAGTTAAACCTGGAGATATAATTAGTGATTTTAAAGTTGAAAACCTAGAAAGACCAAATAAAGCAGTAATATATCCATTCTCATTCTTACTTCTTTTTGGCTTTGGTTATTTGAACTATAAAAGAAAAGAGAATTAAAAAGCTGTAATTAAAGTGTTAAAATTTGTATATTAAGTTATGTCAAATACAGTAGTAATCACATCAGCAACAAGAACAGCAGTTGGATCTCTTGGTAAATCGTTAAAAAATATACCTGCAAGCGAATTGGGTTCCTCTGTAATTATCGAGTCTATCAAAAGATCGAAATTAAAGCCGGTTGATGTTGATGAAGTTATTATGGGTCAAGTTCTTACAGGTGGCACAGGCCAAAACTCTGCAAGACAAGCTGCGGTTAATGCAGGTATTCCAAAAGAAAAGCCCGCTTATGTTGTAAACCAAGTTTGTGGCTCAGGAATTAGATCTGTAGTTTCTGGAGTTCAAAGCATTGTATCTGCAGATTCAAATATAATAATAGCGGGTGGGCAAGAAAATATGTCTTTAGCACCACATGCAATTCATTTAAGAGATGGTAAAAAATTAGGTGACGCACAAATAATAGATACCATGATTAAAGACGGATTATGGGACGCTTTTAATGATTATCATATGGGTATCACCGCTGAAAATGTTGCTACAAAATTTCAAATAACAAGAGATCAACAAGATAAATTTGCGTTAAGCTCACAAGAAAAAGCTTTAAAAGCTCAAAAAGAAAATAAGTTTAACGATGAAATATCGAACTTTAAAATCAAATTAAAAAAAGCAGAAGTAGATTTCAACAAAGATGAACATCCAAGAGAAGGGATCAGTCTAGAAGCATTGACAAGATTAAAACCAGTTTTTCAAAAAGATGGAACTGTTACAGCAGGAAATGCCTCAGGTATAAATGATGGTGCTGCCGCAGTAATTTTAATGTCAAATAAAGAGGCAGACAAAAGAGGATTAGATAAATTAGTATCAATTAAATCTTGGGCAAGCTGTGGAGTAGATCCAGCCTTAATGGGTACTGGACCTATTCCTTCTACCAAAAAAGCTTTAGACCTTGCCGGTTGGTCAGTTAAAGACGTAGATCTTTTTGAGGTTAATGAAGCTTTTGCGGCTCAGAGTATTGCTGTTTTGAAAACACTTTCAATTCCGGAAGAAAAAGTAAATGTTAATGGTGGAGCTATCGCTTTAGGACATCCTATTGGTGCCTCTGGAACTAGAATACTTGTAACTTTGATTCATGAAATGATCAAAAGAGACGTTCATAAAGGCTTAGCAACTCTATGTATAGGCGGTGGCATGGGTATTGCCATTTGCCTCGAGAGATAAATTATTTTAATTCTTTTAAATCTTTAAAGAAATTTAAACTTTCAGGATTAGATATTGCTTCTAAATTGTTAAGTTCTTCACCTTCAATCAATTTTTTGACTGCAAGCTCTACAATTTTACCACTCTTTGTTCTTGGTATTTCTGGAACTTTTATAATAATTGAAGGCACATGTTTAGGGGAACAGTTTTTTTTAATTTTAGATTTAATTAATTTAATTTCTTCTTCATTTATTTCTTTATTATCTTTTGTCGTAATAAACAGCACAATTCTAACATCGTCATTATAGTTTTGACCAACAACTAGCCCCTCTGTAATGAAATCAACATCTTCAACCTGCTGATAGATTTCAGATGTGCCTATCCTAACACCTCCAGGATTTAGTGTGGCATCTGACCTACCTCTCATGATAAATCCATTATTAGAAGTTCTTTCTATAAAATCTCCATGGTGCCATATATTATTAAATCTTGTAAAATACGCTTTATGATATTTTTCTCCATTATCATCTCCCCAAAATTTAATTGGCATAGATGGAAAAGGTTGTTTTACTACCAACTCTCCTTTCTCATCATCTTTTGTGCTTTTCCCATCGTCTGTAAACACATCAACATCAATACCTAAGCTCTGACCTTGAATTTCGCCTCTGTAAACGGGCGAGTATAAATTACCCAAAACTAAACAACCCACCATATCTGTACCGCCAGCAATAGAAGATAAATGCACATCTTCTTTAATATTTTCATAAACATATTTAAAACTTTCTTCAGCTAAAGGTGAACCGGTAGATGCAATAATTCTTAATGAACTTAAATCTAAACCATTACTATTAAATTTTTCATTTTTAAGATGATCAATATATTTTGCACTGACACCAAATAAATTTATTTTTTTATTTTGGCAGTGTTCTAAAAGAACGTTTATTTTTGGATAAGTAGGAGCGCCATCAAATAAAAAAATTGAAGACCCAGTAGCAAGACCACCAACTAACCAATTCCACATCATCCAACCAGTTGTAGTATAATAAAATAATTTATCATTATCTTTAATATCACAATGAAGCATAAATTCTTTATTGTGTTCAATTAAAACGTTTCCAGTTCCATGTGTTATACATTTAGGTTTACCAGTAGTACCGCTTGAATAAAGAATATAAATTGGATGATTAAATTCAAATCTTTCAAAAGTTTCATCAAGTTTGGATTTACTTAATGCGTCTTCAAAATTTACAAAATCTTTAGTAGTTACTTTTTTCTTTTGGTTGTAAGGAAATACGATAACCTTTTTTACACAAGTTATTTTATTTAATATGTCATCTATTTTTTCTAATATATTAATTTTTTTTCCATTATAAAAATAATAATCACTTGTAATTAATACTTTAGGTTCTATTTGTTTAAATCTATCAATAACCCCTTGTGTTCCAAAATCTGGAGAGCATGATGACCAAATAATTCCATTTTTAGCGCATGCTAAAAAACAAACAACTGACTCAATTTTATTTGGCACATAAGCAGCTACACGATCACCCTTTTCTAAATTCAGCGATTTTAAGTAGGAGGAAAATTTACAGACTTTTTCATATAATAGTTTCCATGAAATATTTTCTTCAAAACCGCTTTCAGATAAAAAATTAATGGCGATTTCATTGTTTTTTTTTTTTAGAATATTCTCAGCATAGTTTATTTTTGAATCAGGAAAAAATTTAGTTTTGTTAAAGATCTTATCTTTTCTAATTATTTCTTTTCCTTTATCTCCAATTATTTTTGAATAATCCCAAAATTTTGACCAAAAGATTTCTGGGCTTGAAACACTCCACTCCCATAATTTCTTAAAATTTTTATCTGCTTTAAAATTAACAAATTTAGTAAAATCTAATAATGAGGATTCCTGAATATTTCGCTCAGATGGTTTCCAAAGAAATTTTTTCATTAAATCTATATTTTTTGATCGTACTCTCCAACTTTGCCAGTTTTTTGAAGCAAACTATCTATAAATCTAAATATATTTCTCATTCTTTCTTCTGAGGTTGGACTCTCAGTAACTATTACCAATGATGGTTTATTTGATGAAGCTCTAATCAGGCCCCATGAGCCATCTGAAAGAGAAAACCTTATTCCATTTATAGTTAAAATATTTTCTATATTTAGACCGTCAATTTTTATTTTATCTATTTTAATTTTCTCAATCTCTTTTACTAATTGACCTACTACTTTGTATTTCTCTTCATCTTTACAAAAAGGAGCCATAGTAGGTGTTTGAAATGTTTTTGGTAGTTCAGTTACTATCTCGCTCATTGTTTTGTTCTGATCCTGAAGTAAATGACAAATTTGTATAGCAGAATTAATTCCATCGTCATAGCCATAACCAAGAGGTTCATTAAAAAAGAAATGTCCACTCTTCTCAAACCCGGCTAAAGCTTTTTCTATGTGAACCTTCCTTTTAATATGTGAATGTCCAGTTTTCCAATAAATTGTTTTACATTTATTTTCTAAAAGAATTTTATCTTTTTCATATAGACCTGTTGATTTAACATCTACTATAAATTTTGAACCTTTATGTTTAGACGATAAATTCCGTGCAACTAACAAACCTATTTTATCTGAAAATATTTCTTCTCCATTATTGTCAACAACTCCCACACGATCACCGTCTCCATCAAACCCAAAACCAATGTCAGCCTTGTGTTCTTTTACTGTTTTAGCAATTTCATGTAACATTTTTAAATCTTCAGGGTTAGGATTGTATTTAGGAAATGACCAGTCTAAATTACAATCTAATTCTACTACTTCACAACCGATTTTTCTTAGTATCTCAGGAGCAAATGCTCCAGCTGTTCCATTACCACAAGCAACTACTACTTTAATTTTTTTATTTAATTTATTTTTTGAGACTAAATCTTGAATATATTTTTTCTTAAAATTTTCAATTTCTTTTTCACTACCAGTAGCCGATATAAATTTTTTATTTAATGTTATGTCTTTTAGTTCTTTCATTTCCTCAGGTGCATGTGTTAATCCTTTTTTGATGCCCATTTTTACACCTGTCCACCCATTTTCATTATGGCTTGCGGTCACCATTGCAATCCCATCTGCGTCTAAATTAAATTGAGCAAAATAAACAGTAGGCGAGAGAGCTAAACCAATATCTTCCACATTACACCCTGTCGAAACTAACCCTTTTTTCAATGCTACTTTAATCTCTTCGCTATAAGACCTATAATCATGTCCTACTATAATTCTTGGATTGGACTTTTTGGTATGATTAACTATTTGAGTTCCCAGACCTTTTCCTAGGCTCTCGATTCCTTCAAGATCTATATCTTTTTTATATATCCACCTTGCGTCGTATTCTCTAAAACCATTTTGATTTATAAGCATATTTCTTTGTGTTTTTAACTATTGTTTATCAACAAAACTTTCCACTTGAAAAAATAAATAAATGTTCATATAATGTTCTATTGATGTTGTTTAACTATAGTATATAAAATCAAAATGAACACAACATATAGTTGTTTTGATAAAAAGCACCACTAATTATGAACAAAAACGTATCTTTAGCCATAGAAAAAGCTGTCAGCTCAATAGAAGCAAATAACACCAGGGAGATTAAGGATAATAGCCCAAAAAAGCCAGATCTTTTTTCACTTTCTGGCGAAGCAGAGCTATTCCAAAACGAAAAAGGAATTACAATTAAGATTGATAGGTCTAGAGATTCTAATTTAACTGATTTTGGTAGAGCTACATTAGACGACAGGTATTTAGGTCAAAGCGAATCTTATCAAGATTTATTTGCACGCGTCGCAAGTACATATGCGGATAATAATTTACACGCTCAAAGACTTTATAATTATATAAGCAATTTATGGTTTATGCCAGCTACACCGGTTTTATCGAATGGTGGAACAGAAAGAGGTTTACCTATTTCGTGTTTTCTAAACGAAGCAAGCGATAGTCTCAAAGGTATTACTGATTTATGGGCTGAAAATGTTTGGTTAGCCGCAAGAGGCGGTGGAATAGGAAGTTACTGGGGTAACTTAAGGTCTATCGGAGAAAAAATTGGTAAAGTTGGAAAAACATCTGGAATAATTCCCTTCATAAAAGTTATGGATTCTCTTACTCTTGCGATAAGTCAAGGTTCTTTAAGAAGAGGTTCAGCAGCATGTTATCTTCCAATTGACCATCCTGAAATTGAAGAATTTATTGAAATGAGAAGACCTACCGGTGGTGATATTAACAGAAGGTCTTTAAACTTACATCATGGTGTTTTAGTTAGCGATGACTTCATGAGAGCTGTCGAGACAGATGGTCAGTGGGCACTTAGAAGTCCTAATGACGGAACAGTTCAATCAACAATACCTGCTAGAAATTTATGGATCAGACTTTTAACAGCGAGAGTGGAAACTGGTGAACCATACGTGGTTTATATTGATACTGTTAACAGACAGATTCCTCAGCACCATAAACTAGCTGGCTTAAAAGTTAAAACTTCAAATTTATGTAGTGAAATTACTTTGCCAACAGGAATAGATAATGACGGAAAAGAAAGAACGGCAGTTTGCTGTTTATCATCTTTAAATTTAGATACGTACGATGAATGGAAAGACAACGAACAGTTTGTTGAAGACATTATGAGATTTTTAGATAATGTAATGACTGATTTTATAAACAAAGCACCAGACGAATTTGCAAATGCTAAATATTCTGCAATGAGAGAAAGAAGTGTTGGTTTAGGTGTCATGGGATTACATTCTTACTTTCAGCAGAAGGGAATTCCATTTGGATCAGTTATGAGTAAAGTTTGGAACAAAAAGGTTTTCAAAAATATTCAAGAAAAAGTTGACGCAGCTTCTGTTACGCTAGCAGAGGAAAGAGGAGCTTGTCCAGATGCTGCTGAGTATGGAATTAAAGAAAGATTTTCAAATAAAACTGCAATTGCTCCTACTGCTTCAATTTCTATAATTTGTGGTGGTACATCCGCCGGTGTAGAACCGATATCAGGCAATAGCTATACCCACAAAACTCTCTCAGGCTCATTCAACGTGAGAAACAAGTATTTAAAAAAAGTATTAGATAAATATGAAAAAAATAATGAAGAAATTTGGTCTAGTATAACAACAAACCAAGGTTCGGTGTCTCATTTAGATTTTTTAACTGAGGCAGAAAAAGAGACATTCAAAACAGCGTTTGAGATTGACCAGAGGTGGATTATTGAACTCGGTGCTGACAGAACACCTCATATATCGCAAGCTCAATCTATTAACGTTTTTGTACCTGCGGATATTCATAAAAAAGAATTGCATGATATTCATTTTCAAGCGTGGAAAAAAGGATTAAAGAGTCTTTACTACTGTAGGTCAAAATCAATACAAAGAGCAGAAGATGTTACAGCTGGATCTTCAACAGATGTTACAAAAAATGTTTACAAGAAAGATAAAGAAACAGATAATAAAGATAACAATTATGAGGAGTGTTTGTCATGTCAGTAGCAGAAAAAATAATACCAGAGATAATTCAACCAAAAAAAATGGGACTACTTGTAGAAAATCCAGTTTACAAACCATTTAGATATCCTTGGTGTTATGATGCATGGCTAACTCAACAAAGAATACATTGGTTGCCAGAAGAAGTTCCTTTAGGTGATGACGTAAGAGACTGGACAAAAAATATTACAGTTGCAGAAAAAAATCTTTTAACTCATATCTTTAGGTTTTTTACTCAGGCCGATGTTGAGGTGAGTAATTGTTACTTGAGACATTACACTACCGTATTCAAACCTACAGAAGTTTTGATGATGATGACTGCTTTTGCATCTATGGAAACAGTACATATTGCTGCCTACTCTCATTTGCTTGATACAATAGGAATGCCAGAAACTGAATACTCAGCTTTCATGAAATATAAAGAAATGAAAGATAAATATGATTATATGCAAGGTTTTGATGTTAAATCAAAACACAATATTGCGATGACAATGGCAGTGTTCTCAGCATTTACCGAAGGACTTCAGTTGTTTGCAAGTTTTGCAATCTTACTAAATTTTCCAAGGCACAATAAAATGAAAGGAATGGGTCAAATAGTTACCTGGTCAGTTAGAGATGAAACCTTACATTGCAACTCTATGATCAGACTCTTCAAAGAATTTATTAAAGAAGAGCCACAAATTTGGACAGATCAATTGAGAAAAGAAATTTACGATGCTTGCAAAACTATAATTAAGCATGAAGATGCTTTTATAGATTTAGCTTTTCAAATGGGTCCTTTAGAAGGACTAAAAGCTAACGAAGTGAAAGAATACATAAGGTTCATTGGTAACAGAAGATTAGAACAACTAGGTCTTAAACCAATTTATGATGTTAAAAAAAATCCACTAACATGGTTAGATACTATGCTTAACGGAGTTGAGCACATGAACTTTTTTGAAGGTAGAGCCACTGAGTATTCTAAGGCCTCAACAAAAGGTACATGGTCAGAAGCTTTCTCTTAAGCCTTGAATATTAAATTTAAAAAATATTGGCGTAAAGCAGGACTTAATGAGGAGTGGGGCAATCTTCTTCTAGAAATAATATCAGAAAAAAAACCAAAGCATTTTTTAGAAGTTGGAGTTTTTTGCGGTGTCACTGCTAGAAATATCTGTGAATTGTTAAACAACATTCATGATGGAGATTTTTCATACACAGGCTTTGATCTTTTTGGTGAAAAAATAGACCAACAATTAAATGAAGCGGAACCGGAATATATAAAAAACCAGAAGTTTTCCAACCCATTTAAGCACATTTACTACAATCTATTGTTAAAAGAAAATTTAAATTCAATTGAAAGCAATCATAAATTTTTAAAAAAATTTAAAAACAACATTAATCTAGTTAAAGGCAACACCAACAAAACCCTTAAACAGGCTGATATAAGTAAAATAGATTTTGCATTTATAGATGGTGGCCATAGTTACGAGACAACATACAATGATCTCAGCATGTTATATCTTTCAATGAAGAACAAATCTAAGATTATAGTTTGTGATGATTATATCGACACCGCAAATATTACAGAAGTAAAAAAAGCAGTTGATGTTTTTGTAAAAAGAAATAATTTAAACCTCCAGGTAGTCAAAAAAAAGTTTGCCTTGATAGTAACCTGATCAAAACTTATAAAATATACATGAAAAAATTCCTTCTTCTTTTAATATGGTTTGCAACAATTGTTTACGCAGTTATATGGACCTTTGAAAATCCTGAAAAGGTTGAAAAAATAAAAAATGAATTTAAGAAAAATGAAAAAGTTGAAACTAAAGTGGTATCAGGTAATAGTAAAAATATTTCTGCAAATTCTTTCACGGTAAAACTTACACAAGTTTTAGAAAATAAAACCAAGACAGCTTTCGTTGTATATCCTGATAACATCCAAAAATTTGACCCATTAAATTTAACAATTTTTACTCAAACAGGTCAAAAAATAAACAGAAATAAATCTAAAAAAATAAATCTGCCAAATTACTTCACTCTACAAAGAAATGGTGGAGTTAAAACCATTTTTTACTTAGAAGAAAAAATATTTGCACTAATATCCGGAAGTGAAAAAGAATGTTTTTTTGCGTCCATTATTTTTCTTGAAAATGGTGAGGAAGTTTTTAGAAGCAAATGTCTGCCTGAAGATCCAAGCAATAATGATTTTAATGGACTAGGAAGTAGTAACATCCATCTAAATGAATCTATTCTTCTTACTTTAGGAACACCAGAGAAACACATAAGTAAAAATAGTTTGCTAGCTCAAAAAGATAGTTCAATGTTTGGAAAGGTATTAGAAATAAAAAAAAATGATTTAATCGAAGCTTTAAAAAAAAAATCTATTGATCTCAAGATTAATGTTTTTTCAAAAGGCCATAGAGTGCCCCAAGGTTTGACAGTTTTAAATGATAAAGTTTTCAACGTTGAGCATGGGCCAAAAGGTGGAGATGAATTAAATCAAGTTATAAAAGGAAAAAATTATGGTTGGCCAGTTGTTTCCTATGGCACTAATTATTTAAAGAATAAAGGTGGAGATGGCAAATCTATCAAAGTTAGCCATGAAGATAAAGATTATGAAGAACCTTTGTTCGCTTTTGTTCCTTCTGTCGGAGTATCTGCTTTAAATAATTGCCCATCTATTTTAAAAAAATATTATAAAAAGCCATGTCTATTGGCTTTATCACTTTATGGGAATGATTTGAGAAAAGGGCATTCTCTAATTGTTTTCCTATTAAATAAAAATCTGGATAAAGTTCAATCAATTGAAAAAATATCTTTAGACAATTTAATTTTAAGGCATTTTGTTACAAATAAAGAAAATATTATTTATGAGGATGACAGCGGTGCTATTTATGTTTCTGCTGATAAAAAAGGAATATATAAAATAGAATTTACAGACTTTAGGTAAACCTACCTCTGGTTTAATAGCAGTACTTCTCTGTGTTCACTACCTCTGTATTTAGACAAAGGTCTAATTAGTTTATTTGAAGCATGTTGTTCCATGATATGAGCTGACCATCCTGTAATTCTTGCCATCACGAATATAGGTGTGAAGAAGTCAGTGTCTACACCCATCATATGGTACATAGGTCCACAAGGGTAATCGACGTTCGGATGAATATTTTTTTGTTTAAGCATTACTTTTTCTAAGATTTCATAGATTTCAGTCAATTTTTCTTTTTTCAGAAGTTTTGCCATTCTGAACAAATAAGTTCTTAGTGTTGGAACTCTTGAGTCTCCACTTCTGTAAACTCTGTGTCCAAATCCCATAATTACTTTTTTGTTTTTAATTGCACTTTCAATCCATTTTCTAGCTTTTTCAGGTTTACCAATTTCTTTTATCATGTCCATTACTGCCTCGTTAGCACCACCGTGTAACGGACCCTTTAAACTTGCTATTGCACCGGTTATTGCACCATGAATATCTGACAAGCTACTTGTAATAGTTCTTGCTGTAAAAGTTGAAACATTGAAGCTGTGTTCTGCGTATAAAATTAATGACACGTCAAAAGCTTTAACTATTTCTTTGTCTGGAACGTTACCAAACATCATTTTAAAAAAGTTTTCTGAAAAAGATAGTTTTGTACTTGGGTTAATAATTTTTTTTCCTTTTCTAGACCTAAAGTATGCTGCGACCGCAGTTGGAGTTTTTGCAAAAATTCTCATAGCTTTTCTCATATTTGCTTTTGGTGAGTTATCTCTTGTTTCTTTGTCTTCCAGCCCCATTAAACTAACAACAGTTCTTGTAACATCCATCGGATGAGCATTTTTTGGCATTCTTTCAATATCTTTAATTATTTGTTTAGAAAGTTTTCTGTGAGATCTTTCTTCTTTAATAAACTTTTTAAGTTGTAGTTTGTTTGGTAATTCACCATTTAAGACTAAGTAAGCTACTTCTTCAAAAGAGCACTTGTCACAAAGTTCTTGTACGGTGTAACCACGGTACGTAAGTGAATTAATTTCTGGCATAACTTGAGAAATAGTTGTCTCATCAACAACAATTCCTAGTAAACCTTTTTTTATATCTTCACTCATTATTCATGGCCCTCTGTAGAAAAGTCGGTAATTTTATTATCAGGGGTGTTATATTTCTCATATTCCACTAATTCGTACAACCTTTTTCTCGTTTGCATATTATCAATAACATTATTTTGATCACCAGTTTTAAATATGGATTTTAAGCCATCTTCTACATTTTTCATTGCTAATCGTTGAGTGGTTACAGGGTAAATAACTAAATTATATCCTAGTTTTTCAAGTGCAGATTTATTTAATAATTTTGACTTCCCAAATTCAGTCATGTTAGCCAACAAATATCCTTTCGCTATCTTCCTAACTTTTTCAAATTCACTTTCATCTTTCATGGCTTCAGGAAAAATCATATCAGCCCCAGCATCTTCATAAGCTTTAATTCTATCAACTGTTTTATCTAATCCCTCAACACTATTTGCATCTGTTCTAGCTATAATTAAAAAGTTTTTATCTTTTCTGGCACTGACCGCATCTTTTATTTTTATTACCATCTCTTCTTTGGTAATTAACTCTTTGTTATCTAAATGCCCACATCTTTTCTGTTCAATTTGATCTTCAATATGGCAGCCAGCCAATCCTTTAGCCTCAAAAGTAGAAATCGTTTTTTTACAATCTTTAAATCCAGTATCGGCATCAACTATAGTAGGTAGATCCGTTACCTTTGTAATTTGTGAAGCTCTATAACTCACTTGCTCTAATGTTGTTAAGCCTATATCTGGTAGACCTAAGTCATTAGCCATAACACCACCAGAAATATAAATACCGTCAAATCCAATTTCAGAAATTAATTTTGCAGATAGTGGATTGTATGCACCAGGAAATCTTAAAAGTTTTCCTGATTTTAAAGCTTCTGTAAAGTTAGATCTTTTTTCTGATGCGTTTTTTTTAGTAAAGTGCATAAACTGATATTTATAAGACGAGACTTAATAAATCAAAGCATTATTTTATAAGTACAAATAAAGCTGTAAGTATCAACAATAAAGCCAATATATATTCAATAATTTTTTTAGTTTTTAGATTGCTAACAAACATTCTTAATGTACTGCCAAACAGCGCCCAAAGTGAAATAGAAGGGAAGCAAATAAATGGAGCGGTTAAAGCAAGAAACATCGTTGCTTTAAAAAAGTTTTCTTCCAGCGGAAAAAAACCAGCGACAACTGTTATCGCGACTGTCCAAGCTTTAGGATTTATAAATTGGAACAAAGAAGCTTCATATAATCTCAATGGTCTGCCACTTTCTTTTCTAACAACACTAAAAGAACCCAACATTTTCCAGCTAAGGTAAACAAGGTAGATAAAGCATAAAATTTTCATATAAAATTGAAGAGCGGGAAATTTTAAAAAAACATTACCTAGTCCATAGCTCACTAAAGTTATTTGAAAAAAATGACCTAAGGGAATTCCAATTAAATGAGGAAGTGTTTTAATATAGCCAAATTTAATTCCAGAAGCTGTAAGCATTGCATTATTTGGACCCGGAGTAGCAAACATTATAAAATAATAAATAATTAAAGCAGACCAAAGAGAGAAAGTTATCATAAATATTTTGATATTATTTTATCAAAACCTACATAATCTTTTATTAAATGATCGTGTTGAATTTGTTTTTCTGTTTTCTCGGTATAGCCATCTGCAACTAAAATAAATGGTAGTTTAGCATTTGTGGCAGCCATTTCATCAACCTCACTATCACCAACCATTATTGTTTTTTTTAAGTCACCACCTATAATCTCAACAACATCTGTTAAGTGTCTTGGGTCTGGCTTGTTATAATCAAAAGTATCTGAACCTGCCACATATTCAAAATAATTAAATAAATTTAATTTTTTTAATAGATCAATAGCTAGTCTTTCTTGTTTATTTGTGCACACAGCCATAGAAATATTTTTTGATTTAGCCCAATCTAAAAATCCAAACAAACCTTCAAAAGGTTTACTATCGTTTGCAATATTTTTACTGTAGTAATCTAAGAATTCCTTTGTCATTTCTTTTTTAATTTTTTCATCTGTTACTTCTTCTTTAAAAGATCTTTGCATCATCATCCAAGCACCTTTTCCAGCCAAACTCTTTATGTCTCTCAATTCCTTAGAAGGATGACCAAATTTTTTCATTACATGGTTGTGGGCGCTCATTAAATCTGGAGCCGTATGAACTATCGCTCCGTCTAAATCAAAAAGAATTGTGTATATTTGAGTCATATTTAAAGAATTAAAAAGAAATATTTTGTGACTTATTTAGTCCCCACTTATAATATAAATAGAATTTTTTATGAAGTTAAATAATAAATTAAACAAAGCAAAAAAATATAAGTTAGATCAAGAAAAACTTAGAGATAATGCTCTAAGCAAAGGAGTAAATCTTGTTGCCCCGGATACAATTTTTTTATCTAAAGACACTAAGTTTGGAAAAAATGTAACTGTTGAGCCATACGTAGTAATTGGACCAAAAGTAAAAATTGGCAGCAATGTTGTTGTAAAATCTTTTTCCCACATCGAAGATACACTAATGGAAAACAATGTTGTGGTCGGACCATATGCGAGATTGAGACCTGGAACTATTTTAAAGTCAGGTGCAAAAATAGGAAATTTTGTAGAAATTAAAAAATCTAAAATAGGTAAAAATTCAAAAGTGAACCACCTATCTTATATTGGCGACGCGAATGTTGGAATAAACTCAAATATAGGAGCAGGGACAATTACTTGTAATTATGACGGTGTTAAAAAGCACAAGACAAATATTTCGGATAATGTTTTTATAGGTTCAAACACTTCTTTGGTAGCGCCTATTAAAATTGATAAAAATTCTATAGTAGGAGCTGGATCAGTTATAACTAGAAATGTTAAAAAAAACTCACTTGCTTTAACGAGACCAAAACAACAAGAAGTTAAAAACTATAAAAGAAAAAAATAAATGTGTGGAATTATAGGTATAGCAAGTAAAAAACCAGTTTCAACAAATATAGTTGAATCATTGAAGCGACTTGAGTACAGGGGGTATGACTCCTCTGGCTTAGCGACACTACACAATAATCAAATCCAGGAAAAAAAATGTACTGGCAGAGTAGAGAAACTTGAACAAATTTTATTTAAAGATCCCTCTCCTGGAACGATAGGTATTGGCCACGTAAGATGGGCAACACACGGTATTCCAAATGAAATTAACGCACACCCACATTCATCTGAAGTAGTTTCAGTAGTTCACAATGGAATTATTGAAAATTCTGATATTCTAAAAAAAGAACTGGAGTTAAAAGGTGCTAAATTCAAATCTCAAACAGACACGGAGGTAATTACTTTAATGCTGACTGAAGAAATCAAAAAAGAAACTCCCATTATTGCAGTTCAAAAAACACTTAAAAAATTAAACGGTAGTTTTGCATTAGGAATTATATTTAAAAACTTTAACAATTTAATTATCGGAGCAAGAAGAGGAAGCCCTTTAGCTGTTGGATACGCTAAAGATGAAAATTATCTTGGTTCAGATTCCTATGCCTTAAAATCAATGACAAATAAAATTAGTTATTTAGACGACGGAGATTTATGTGTTCTAACAAAAGATAGTATTGAATTTTATAATCAGAATGACAAAAAAATTAATAAAAAAGTCCTTATTCTATCTGATGACAAAAATTTAGCAGACAAAGGTGACTATAAAAACTTTATGAGTAAGGAAATTTTTGAACAACCAATCACCATAAAGAATGGAATTAATGAATACGTGGATAAGATAAAAAATGATATTAATCTTTATGACTTCCCAATTGAGCCTAAATCTATAGAAAAAATTTCACTCATTGCCTGTGGAACTGCGCATCATTCTTGTTTAGTTGCTAAATATTGGCTAGAGGAACTAACAAGTATTGACGTTGAAATAGACGTAGCTTCTGAATTTAGATATCGAAATATAAAATTTAATCAAAACAATTTATATGTATTTGTTTCTCAATCAGGAGAGACAGCTGACACAGCTGCCGCGCTTCAGCTATGCAAGGACAATAGTGTTAAAACATGCTCAATCGTTAATGTAGTTGAAAGCACAATAGCGAGAAATTCAGATTGGGTACTACCATTACACGCTGGCCCCGAAGTCGGCGTTGCATCTACGAAAGCTTTTTTAGGTCAAATGTTAATTCTTTATATTCTATGTTTGAAAATTGCATTTAATAGAAATGAATTAAACAAAGAAGATTATATAAAAAAAATAAATAATTTAATAAATTTACCTAAAGCAATTGAAGAAGTTCTCAAAAAAGAAGATCAAATTCAAATTGTAGCTAAGGACATTTACCAAGCAAATGGATCCATGTTTTTAGGAAGAGGGACCTCGTATCCAATAGCACTAGAAGGAGCTCTTAAGTTAAAAGAGCTATCCTATCTTCACGCAGAAGGTTATCCTGCTGGGGAAATGAAACATGGACCTCTTGCACTAATTGAAGATGGATTGCCTGTTATAGTTATTGCACCGAAAGATAAATATTTTGAAAAGACTTTTTCTAACACTCAAGAAGTTATAGCAAGAGGAGGAAAAGTATTATTAATAACAGATAAAAACGATTTTACTATAAATGAAAATATTAGATTTAAATTACAAGTTCCTTTTATTGAAGAAACTTTGTCTCCATTTATTTTGACAATTCCACTTCAGTTATTGGCTTACCATGTGGCTTTATTAAAAAATTGTGACATAGATAAACCTAGAAACTTAGCAAAATCAGTTACTGTAGAATAAATATTAATGTTTCAAGATATAAAAAAAAAACTTCACATTTTTCAAAATATTTATCTTAAACACAAATATTTTATTAAAAGAAAATCATACGCAATGGACTCTGAAGATGTTGCCTCAATTAAATATCTGACCAAAAAAAATAATGGTTTTTATGTTGATGTCGGAGCTAATCACCCGATTAAATTTAGTAATACCCATTTAATGTATAAAAATAATTGGTCAGGAATTAACTTGGATATAAATGAATTTTCAATTGATTTATTTAATTATATGAGACCAATGGACACCAACCTGCATCAAGCTGTATCAAATATTAACGGTGAAATAGAAATATACTTTCAAAAACCATTTAGTTTTTTAAATACAACAGATTTGAATCACGCTAAGATTTATTTAAATAACGATTTTAAGAAAAAAAAAATAAAATGTAATACATTAAACTTTATACTTTCACATTCTAAATATAAAGAAAAAGAGATAGACTTTCTAAATATTGATGTCGAAGGTGCAGAACTAAATATTCTAAAAGGTCTTAATTTTATAATCTATAGACCAAAAGTTATTTGCATAGAAATATTAGGTTTCAATAAAAACGATAGAAAAAAAGAAATTAAAATTAAAAAAAATGAGGTTTATATGTTTCTATTAAAAAATGGGTATAGAAAAGTGTGGTCTAATCCACATTTTATGAGCCATATATTTATAAACAATTAGATGTAATTAATTAATAACAAAACATATCTTCAAGAAATTTTTATAATAGATTTTTAAAAAAGGGACCATACTAATTCATGAAAAAATCCTTAACATTAAGTATATTAGGCATTGATCACGGTCATATATTTGACATGCTTGATGAGATGATCAAAGAAGGATGCAAATGCAATCATTTCTGGACTGAAGGCTCACCATTAACACTTGAGGAATTTAAAAAGAAATATCCAAATATAAAAAGAGTAGAAAATAAAAGTGAAATTTTAAATGATAATACAGTTGATTTGATTTTAATTTCATCAATTCCTAAAGATAGAGCGACTCTTTCTATTGAAGTTCTAAAAGCAGGAAAAGATGTAATGGTCGATAAACCGGGGTGTACAACATTAAATCAACTTGACGATCTAAAGAGAGTAATTAAAGAAACAGGAAAAATTTGGTCAGTAAATTTTTCTGAAAGATTTCATGTTGCGGCAGTTACTAAAGCAGAGGAGCTAGTAAAAAAAGGTTTAATTGGAAAAGTTAAACATACTATGGGTATAGGTCCACATAGACTGGGAAATTATGAAAGACCTGATTGGTTTTATGATCGTGAAAGCTATGGAGGTATAATTACAGATATTGGTTCTCATCAAATCCACCAGTTTCTTGTATTCACAAATTCAAAGGATGCAACAATTACCCATGCACTAGTTGAGAACACAACCAGAAAACAAAAACTAGGTTTTCAAGACTTTGGTGAAATAAATATGAGTGGTAGCGGTGGTCATGGATATATTCGATTAGATTGGTTTACACCTGATGCACTTCCAACTTGGGGAGATGGTAGATTATTTATTTTAGGTGAAAAAGGTTTTATTGAAATAAGAAAATATACTGATTTAGCAAAATCTAGTATTGGCAACCATTTGATTTATGCTAATAACGACGAGGTAAAACATATAGATTGTTCAAATGTTAAACTTCCATATTTTAAAAATCTAATTAATGATGTTTTAAATAGAACAGAAACGGCTTGCTCCCAAGAACTAACCTATTTATCAATGGAACTTTCAATTAAAGCACAGGAAATTGCAGAAAAGAAATGAAGAAGTATCAAGTAGCAATTATTGGAACAAATATTGGTGCCAAACACTATAAGGATTTTCTAAAAATTCCTGATAAATTTAATATTCATACTCTTTGTGGACTAACCAGAGAAGCTATAGATAATATTTTAGTATCAAATAACGAAACACAAGTTTCACTTAACTTTGATGAAGTTTTAAAAAAAAAAGAAATCGATATTGTTGATATATGTCTTCCTCCTCACTTACATTTCTCTGCTTGCAAAAAATCTCTTGAAGCGGGCAAGCATGTTATCTGTGAAAAACCATTAGTATCAAGTCTCAAGGAGATTGATGAACTTGAAAAAATAAGCAAAGAAACAGATAAAATAATCTTTCCAGTTTTCCAATATAGATATGGTTTGGGATTTTCAAAACTCAAAGCACTTATTCAATCTGGTCTTGCTGGAAAACCTCTTGTTGCTTCACTAGAAACACATTGGAATAGGGGAAAAGATTATTATTCAAAACCCTGGAGAGGTACTTGGAAGGGTGAACAAGGTGGAGCAATTTTAAGCCATTCAATTCATATTCATGATTTAATAAGTATGATTTTTGGTTCTGTTTCGAGTGTATTTGCAAAATTAACAACAAGAGTGAATGATATTGAGGTTGAGGATTGTGCTGCTCTTACAATTGAAATGGAAAATGGTTCATTGGTCACAAGTTCTATTACTCTTGGCGCTGCAAATGACACAAGTAGATTAAGATTATGTTTTAACGGATTAACAGTTGAGTCTGCAGCAACACCGGATAAGGCCTATAATCCAGCAGATGATAAATGGAAATTTTTAGCAAGAGAGCCTGTAACACAAAATCAAGTCGATGACGTGCTAGCAAAAGTGAATAAACCAAAGTCATGGTATACCGGAATGTTTAATGAAATAGCAAACAAACTTGATGGTAAAAATAGTGATGAAGTAACATTACTAGATGCCCGTAAATCACTCGAGTTTGTAACCGCAGTTTACGACTCATCAAGACAAGGAAAAGATATCAGCCTTCCAATCAATAAAAATAATCCACTTTATAACTCTTGGTTACCATAAGATAAATTAGATCATTTAGTATTTTTAGTAGGCGTGATAAAATGCTATTAGCGTGCGAAAACGATGACCACCCCGTTTCCATTGCAAAGGTAATTATGACGAAATTAAAAGGACAACAAGAGATAGATCATAGTTTAAGGTAGTATGAACGAAGAAAACCGGCGTAAACTCTGGACTTTAATTCAGGAAGCCGGCCTTTATTTACAAAATAAACTTCCAGATAGTTCAAACCATCCAAAAGGTAGAAACCCTTATGCTCATGTTGCATTGTGTATCAAAGATAAATTTGGACTCAGTTATAAAGATATTAAAGATAATGATTTTAAAAAAGTTAAAGAATACATAGTTTTTTTAAAAAATAATCCAAATTAGACAAGTTGGTATTGAAAAATTAACACTTTGTCTTTATATACTCTTAATTGAATATGAAAAAGTGGACACCGAATACTTGGAAAGATTATCCAGCCAAACATCTTCCTGTATATCAGGATGAGAAAGAACTTAATGCCACGATTGAAAGTGTTAGAAAGCTACCACCATTAGTTTTTGCTGGTGAATCAAGATCTCTAAAAAAAGAATTAGCTAAAGTAGTAGAAGGAAAAGCTTTTCTTTTACAAGGGGGAGATTGCGCAGAAAGTTTTGACGAATATCATGCAGACAATATAAGAGATACGTTTAAAGTTATTTTGCAAATGGCTTTAGTTTTAACTTCATCTGCGTCTTTACCAGTAGTTAAAGTTGGAAGAATAGCAGGGCAATTTTCAAAACCTAGAAGCTCACCGATTGAAATAAAAGATGGAGTAGAACTACCAAGTTACTTGGGGGATAATATTAATGGAATGGATTTTAATGAAAAATCAAGAATTCCAGATCCTAAAAGATTATTTAGAGCATACTCACAATCAGCCTCGACTTTAAATTTATTAAGAGCTTTTTCTCAAGGTGGTTTTGCTGACTTAAGACAAGTTCATCTGTGGAATTTAGGATTTATTAAAAAAACTGAACAAGAAAAAAGATATAAAGAAATACAAGATAAAATAAGTAATTCTTTAGACTTTATGGAAGCTTGTGGAATTAATCCAGAAAGTAATCGTAGATTAAGAGTTGTAAATTTTTATACTTCACACGAAGCTTTACACTTACCTTACGAGTCAGCGATGACACGTGTTGACTCAACTACTGGAGAATATCATGATACATCAGCTCACTTTGTTTGGATTGGTGATCGCACAAGACAACCAGATGGTGCACATGTTGAATTTTGTAGAGGAATAAAAAATCCTATTGGAATTAAATGTGGCCCATCATTAAAACCAGAAGAATTAATTAAACTGATAAATATTTTAAACCCAAGCAATGAATCTGGTAGAATTACTCTTATTTCTAGATTTGGTGCCGACCATGTCGAAAAATTTTTACCGCAATTAATCCGACCAATTAAAAAAGAAGGACTAAATGTTATTTGGTCATGTGACCCTATGCATGGCAACACAATAAAAGCTACATCCGGATTCAAGACAAGACCTTTTAACAATGTAGTTAAAGAAATTAAAAATGTTTTTGGTGTTCATCAAGCAGAAGGTACTTATGCTGGCGGTTTACATATCGAAATGACCGGCCAAGAAGTCACTGAATGCACAGGTGGAGCTCAAAAAATTTCTGATCAGGACCTATCAAGTAGATACCATACACATTGTGATCCAAGACTAAATGCAAGTCAAGCACTAGAACTTGCCTTTCTTATTTCTGATGAAATAAAGAAAAATTCGCAATACTCAAAAAATATTATTAAAGCAGCATCTTAATAATTATTATATAATTATTAAGACAGAATTCTGAAAAGGAATGAAAGAGATTATTATAGTTATGGAAGTTAAAAAAAGAGCAGAAATTATTCAAAAATGGATTGACGATTACTGTAATTCTGTTTCTTTTGAAATTAAGTCTTTAGTTGTTGGTATCTCAGGTGGAGTCGATTCATCAGTCGTGAGCGCACTTTGCGCTTTAACTGGAAGAAAAACTATTGTTTTAAGCATGCCAATTAAACAACAAAAAAATCAGCACGATTTAAGTATAGATCATGGTAATTGGTTGGTTAAAAAATTTAGTAACGTAAAATTAAATACCATCAATCTTGAAAATGTATTCAATGAATTTAAAAAAAATATGAATCAATTTAGTAATGAACATGGTTTTGCAAATTCTAGAGCTCGATTAAGAATGACAACACTTTACCAAGTAGCTGCAGCTAATAGTGGGATTGTTGTTGGTACAGGTAATAAAGTAGAAGATTTTGGCGTAGGTTTTTATACAAAATATGGTGACGGTGGAGTCGATATATCACCCATTGCTGATTGCACCAAGACTCAAGTCTGGGAATTAGGAAGACATCTTGGAATTGATAATAAAATTATTGAGGCAGAGCCAACAGACGGTTTGTGGGATGATGCACGAACTGACACAGAACAATTGGGAATGTCCTATCAAGATTTAGAAAAAGCTATGACAGATGACAATGACCTAAACTATAAAAAATATTTAGAAGTTAGAAAAAAAAATCTTCATAAAATGAACCCAATACCAGTGTGTAAATTTGATGAATAACTTAAAAATTTCAAATTCTTTAACAAGGTCAAAAGATTTATTCAAACCAATAAATCCTAAAAATATTACTATGTATGTTTGTGGACCTACTGTTTATGCTGACCCACATGTTGGAAACGCCAGATCTCTAATAGCTTTTGATTTATTGTATAGAGTTTTAATTAAATTATACGGTCAAAAAAATATCACTTATGTTAGAAACATAACTGATGTTGATGATAAGATTATTGAAACTTCAAAAATAAAAGGCATTCCAATTAATAAAATTACCTCTGATGTATTAAAAAATTTTCATAGAAATGTGAAAGATTTAAATTGTTTAGAACCTACATCAGAACCGAAGGCTACCGATCACATTAAAGAAATGATTGAAATGATAAATTCTTTAATAGAAAAAAAATTAGCATATATAAATAATGGACATGTTTATTTTTTAATATCTGAGTTTAAAAATTACGGAAAACTTTCCAATAAAAAATTGGACGATTTAATTTCAGGCTCAAGAGTTGAGATCTCAAAATTAAAAAAAAACCCACTAGATTTTATTTTATGGAAACCGGCTTTAGTTGACGAGCCAGGGTGGGATTCACCATGGAGTCGAGGTCGACCAGGTTGGCATTTAGAGTGTTCGGTAATGTCAGAGAAATATCTTGGTAAAACTTTCGATATTCATGGAGGAGGATTAGATTTATTATTCCCTCACCATGAGAATGAGATTGCCCAATCTTGCGCCAATAACTCATCCGATATTTTAGCTAATTACTGGGTGCACAATGGTTTCTTAAACATGAATAAAGAAAAAATGTCTAAATCTCTCGGGAACATAGAAACAATTTCAGAGGCACTAGATAAGTATAATGGACAAGTAATCAGATTAGCACTTTTAAGTGCTCATTATAAACAACCTTTGGATTGGAGCGACAATTTATTAGAACAAAGTAAAGCAACTTTAGAAAAATGGTATGAACTTTATGACGAAGTAGAAAGTAAAATAGATAATAGTGAAATTTTCTCATGTCTTCTTGATGATTTAAATACACCAAAATATTTTGCAAAATTACACGAACTATACAATGTTGCCTCAAGAGGAGATGAAGTCAAAAGAGTCGAGTTCAATGATGCTTGTAGATTAATTGGAATTTTTAATCAAAAGAAAGATGTGCTAGTTAAACAAAAACAAGACGCATCTAATGTGGACAAAAAATATATTCTACAAAAAATAGAAGAAAGAATTAAAGCAAGAAAAACAGGAAACTTTAAATTAGCTGATAGAATTAGAGACGAGCTTATTAAAAATGGAATAGTTATTAAAGATAAAGACAATAAGACAGAGTGGGAATACAAATGAGTAAAGAAAAAATATATATCTTTGATACAACATTAAGAGATGGGGCTCAAACTGAAGGTGTAGATTTTACAGTTAGTGATAAAATTAAAATTGCTAAAAATCTTAATGATATAGGTGTTGATTATATTGAAGGTGGCTGGCCTGGTGCTAACCCAATTGATACTGAATATTTTAATACCTCTCAAAAATTGGATAAAAGTATATTTACTGCTTTTGGTATGACTAAAAAAACAGGAAGAAGTGCTGATAATGATCCAACTTTATCACCGATACTAAATGCTAATACAAAAGCAGTTTGTATTGTTGGTAAGTCCTGGGACTTCCACGTGGATGTTGCTTTGGGAATAACTAAAGAAGAAAACCTAACAAATATCAAAGAGACAGCAAAATACTTTATTAGAAATAAAAGAGAATTTATTTTCGATGCAGAACACTTTTTTGATGGCTATAAAAGCAATCCTACGTATGCGCTTGATTGTTTAAAACAAGCTTATGACGAAGGTGCAAGATGGCTGGTCCTTTGCGATACAAACGGAGGAACACTCCCTCATGAAGTGGGAGAGATTATATCAAAAGTATGTAGTTCTATACCTGGAAAAAATTTAGGTATACATGCGCATAACGATACTGAAAATGCAGTAAGTAATTCTCTGATGGCTATTTTAGCTGGTGCAAGACAAGTCCAAGGAACAATTAATGGGTTAGGAGAAAGATGTGGTAATGCAAATTTAATGTCTTTAATTCCAACTTTATTTTTAAAAAAAAGTTTTAGTGAAAAGTTTGAAGTAAATATTAATAAAGCAAAATTAAAATCGCTCACAGATTGTTCAAGAATGCTTGATGAAATATTAAACAGGAAACCAAATAAAAGTTTAGCCTATGTTGGTGCATCTGCATTCTCGCACAAGGGTGGATTGCACGTATCTGCAGTTCAAAAAGATCCTAAAACATACGAACACATTGACCCCACACTAGTTGGGAACCATAGAAACATAATAGTTTCAGACCAGGCTGGTAAATCAAATATTTTATCTAGACTAGAAAAATATGGTATTAAAATTGATTCTAAAGATCCTAAAATTTCAAAAATTTTAGAGGAAGTTAAAGATAGAGAATTTTCAGGTTATTCATATGATGGTGCCGATGCTTCATTTGAATTATTAGCAAACAGACTTCTTGGAAAAGTTCCAGATTATTTAAACGTTGAAAGCTATAGTGTAACTGTGGAAAAATCAGATAAACTTAGTACAAATGCAGAAGTAGTTTTTTTAATTGACGGAAAAAAAATCAAATGTAATGGAACAGGAAACGGCCCTGTCAATGCGCTGGACAATGCAATAAGAGAAAATTTTTCTAAAGTAAAAAAATATTATAATTTTTTTTCTGATTTAAAATTATTAGATTATAAAGTTAGAATATTGAACACTGGTACTGAAGCAATAACAAGAGTGTTGATTGAGAGTACAGATAAATCTGGCATCAGTTGGTTTACTATTGGAGTTTCTCCAAATATTATTGAAGCATCATTCAAAGCTTTAATTGACAGTCTTGATTATAAATTGTTTAAAGAAAAAGCACCTGGAAATTTAAAATCAAATGCAGAATAAATTTGGATTTATTTTAGTCAATCCACAGCTTGGAGAAAATATTGGCTCTTGCGCAAGATCTTTAAAAAACTTTGGTTTTTCAAATCTAAACATTGTATCCCCAAGAGACCCTTGGCCCAACACAAAAGCTAAAATGACTTCAGTTGGTGCCTTTAATGTAATTAAGTCTGCAAAAATTTATAACAAAGTAGACCATGCTGTTAAAAAATTCGATTTAATTTTCGCAACATCTGCAAGAAGCAGAGATGTAAATAAAAAACATATTTCAATTATAAATTTTATAAAATTACTATCAAAACATAAAAATTCTAAAATAGGAATCATGTTTGGACCAGAAGCATCAGGTCTTTCTAATTATGATCTGTCTTTGTCAAACTTTATTATTCAAATACCAACTTCAAGTAAACTAACCTCGCTAAACCTCTCGCACGCAGTTATTGTAATTTGTTATGAAATATTTAGGTCACTAAACTCTTCTAAATTTAAAAAAGAAAAAATGTTATCTACTTTAGCTTCAAAAAGCACAATTAAGAACTTAATTAAATTTCTTGAAAAAATGCTTGATCAAAAAAGCTTCTTTAAACCTGCTGAAAAGAAAAAATCTATGATTTTAAATATTAATAATATATTTGGCAGGCTAGAATTAAGCGATAAGGAAATAAGGATTTTATTTAGTATATTTAGCTCATTAAGCAAGAAAGATAGAGCATAGTATAATTGACAAATCTGACACAAGGTCTATAAAACACACAATTATAAAATGACAAAAAGAATTAATGCCAAACATAAAATTGATCGTAGGTTAAAAGTTAATTTATGGGGCAGACCAAAAAGCCCATTTAACACAAGAGCATATCCTCCGGGTCAACACGGTCAAAACAAGCGTGGTAAGCCAACAGATTACGGAATCCAACTTAATGCTAAACAGAAATTAAAAGGTTACTACGGTAATATCAATGAAAGACAATTTAGAAATATCTACAGACAAGCAATAACTAAAAGGGGTGACACTACAGAAAATTTAATTGGTTTACTGGAAAGTAGATTAGATACAGTTATATATCGTGCTAAATTTACTCCAACTGTATTTGCAGCAAGACAACTCATCAATCATGGTCATATAAGAGTAAATAAAAAGAAGGTTAATATTTCCAGTTATTTAGTTAAAGAAACAGATATTATCGAAGTAAGAGAAAAATCTAAAACACTGACTGTAATAGATGGGTCATTATCTAGCAAAGAAAGAGAAGTGCCAGAATATATTCAGTTAGACGATAAAAATAAAACCGTAAAACTAATTAGAGTTCCGAAATTCGCTGAAGTGCCTTACCCAGTTATCATGGAACCAAGTTTAGTTATTGAATATTATTCTAGATAATCTAAATTAATTTTTTTTCTTCAAGAAGTTTTTTTAACTCACCTTTTTCAAACATTTCTTTAATAATGTCGCAACCACCGACAAATTCACCCTTAACGTAAAGCTGAGGTATTGTAGGCCAATCACTATATTCTTTTATTCCTTGTCTAACGCTCTCATCTTCCAAAACGTTTATACCTTTAAAATTAATATTTAAATGTTTTAATATATTTGAAACAGCCATAGAAAATCCACATTGAGGTGCATCTGGCACACCTTTCATAAAAAGACACACATCATTGCTAGCAATTATTTCTTTTAATTTTTCTTTCGTATCCATATTTATTTACCTTCTGTTGTTATTGATAAAGCGTGTAATTCATTACCCATTTTCCCTTGTAATGATTTGTAAACCAGTTTGTGTTGTTCTATCTTAGATTTTCCATTAAATATTTTGGAAGTAATTTTAGCAGAATAATGATTGCTGTCTCCTACAAGATCTTTAATTTCTATTGATGCGTCAGGAATTGAGCTCGTTATTAACTTTTTAATTTCTTCGATTGATAGTGCCATTAGTAGCTATTGTACCACTTGTTGTTAGTTTTATACAGCTCATTTACATTAATTTTCAGTTCACCTAATATCTCAAAATTATCATTTTGAACTGTAGCAACAGCTTCATTAAATATATTGTTTTCATTTAGAATTTTTGTGACATTTTGTAAATTCTCTGGCTCAACCTCTAATAAATATCTGCCCTGATCTTCACCAAAATAATATTCCATCAAATTAAAGAGTTTTGATGGTTTTTCTATGCGTAAACCATACCCAGAAGCAAGACACATTTCTGCAAGAGCTAAAATTAAACCTCCCGAAGATATATCATGTGTTGAGACAATAAGTTTATTAATAATAAGTTTTAATACTGTTTCTCCATTACTTCTTTCATTTGATAAATTTATCTCCGGAGGTGGCCCTTCTGTTATTGAGTAAATATCTTTAAAAAAGAGACTTTGATAAAGATGTCCAAAAGTTTTTCCAACTTGTAAAACAATATTTTTTTCTTTTTTTAATAAATGATTTATCTTATTTTTAGATTCTGAAATTAACCCAACACCACCAATTACAGGGGTAGGGTCTATATTTTTTTTATTAGTGCCATTATAAAAAGATACGTTACCAGAGACTACCGGGTAATCTAAAAATTCACACGCCTCTCTGATACCCTGTAAACACTCAGCAAATTCACCCATTACATTTGAATTTTCAGGATTGCCAAAATTTAAACAATTAGTTATTGCAATAGGTTTAGCACCTACAGAAATTAAATTTCTCCAGCTTTCACAAACAATTTGTTTACCACCTGTTAAAGGATGTGCCTTACAGTAATTTGCTGAAGAGTCTACTGTTACAGCGATAGCTTTTTCTTTTTTATGAATCCTGATTACCGCTGCGTCTGCGCCTGATCTTTGAACGGTATCATTCATTATCATTTGATCAAATTGTTCTGTTACCCAAGATTTATTGGACTCATTAGGTGAGGATAGTATTTTTATAAGTGCGTCCTCTAATTTAATTTTTTTAAGATCTTTAATATCAATTTTTTTTGTAGGTAATTTTTTTTTTGTCCATTTTCTATCGTAAAGAGGTGCTTTTGAAGTTAAAGCATCAATTGGGATTTCACCAATTGTTTCACTATTAAACTTTAAAGTTAAATTATTTGTGTCTGTTGTTTTACCTATTACAACAAAATCTAGGTCCCACTTTTCAAATATTTTTTTTGCTTCTTTTTCTTTTTTGTCTTCTAAAACAATAAGCATTCTTTCTTGGCTTTCTGACAACATCATTTCGTATGGAGTCATCTCTTCTTCTCTACACGGAACCTTATCTAAGTATAGTTCAATACCTAGATCACCTTTTGATGCCATCTCAACACTTGATGATGTTAGTCCAGCAGCACCCATATCTTGAATTGAAATGATTGATTTATCTTTCATTAATTCAAGACAAGCCTCCATTAAAAGTTTCTCAGTAAAAGGATCTCCTACTTGGACAGTTGGTTTTTTATTTTCTGAATTTTCATCAAATTCTGCTGAAGCCATTGACGCACCGTGTATTCCATCTCTACCAGTTTTTGAGCCAACATAAACAACTGATTTATTGAGACCTTTTGCTTTTGAATAAAATATTTTATTTTTTTTAGCAAGTCCGACTGCCATTGCATTAACTAAGATATTTTCATCATACGTATGATCAAATTTAGTTTCACCCGCAACCGTTGGTATGCCAATGCAATTCCCGTATCCTCCGATTCCAGAAACAACACCATTAAGTAAAGATTTTGTTTTAGGATGATCAGGTGATCCAAAATGAATAGAATTTAAAAGAGCTATAGGTCTTGCTCCCATAGTAAAAACATCCCTTAATATCCCACCAACGCCCGTTGCCGCACCTTGATATGGTTCAATGTAAGAGGGGTGATTATGACTTTCTATTTTAAAAATAATAGCATCATCGTCCCCAATATCTATTACACCTGCGTTTTCCCCTGGTCCCTGAATAACCTGCTTTCCTTTTGTTGGAAGATTTTTTAAATGAATGCGTGAAGATTTATAAGAGCAATGTTCATTCCACATTGCCGAAAAGACTCCAAGTTCTAATAAATTAGGCTCTCTTTTTAGCAATTCTTTTATTTTAGTATATTCATCTGGTTTCAGCCCATGTTTTTCAACAATAGCATTTGTAATTTTCATTCTAGTTAATTTAGTAGACTTGAAAACAGTTTAACACCATCATTGTTTGATATCACTGGATCAATCATTCTTTCAGGATGAGGCATCATGCCTAAAATATTTTTTTTATCATTAAATATTCCAGCAATATTATTCATAGAACCGTTAGGATTGTTTTCTTCGTTTATATTACCCTTACCATCACAATATTTGAAGGGTATTAAATTTTTATCTTCTAATTCCTTTAGGTGATCTGTACTTGTAAAATAATTGCCCTCATTATGAGCTATATTAAATTTTAATATTTGATTCTGTTCGTACTTATTGCAAAACTTATTATCAGTATTTATTGTCTTAACACAAACATCCTTTCCAAGAAATTTCAAATTTTTATTTCTAAGAAGCGTTCCTTTTAAAAGCCCTGTTTCAATCAAGATTTGAAATCCATTGCAAATTCCTAAAATTAAGCAACCATCTTTAGCTGCGTGTACTACATCGTTCAATATTTTTGATTTTGCTGCAATAGCACCAGACCTCAAGTAATCACCATAAGAAAAACCTCCCGGTATTACTATTAAATCAGACTTTGGTAAACTAGTATCTTTGTGCCAAACCATTGTGTTTTTAAAATGTAATTTTTCCAACGCAATTGCTAAATCTCTATCACAATTAGATCCTGGAAATACTACTATGGAAGAATTCATTAATTAAATTTTTGATATTTCAAAATCTTCAATGATCAAATTAACTAGAAGTTTTTTGCACATATCTTCAACTTTGACTTGAGCTTCAGACTCGTTATTTTCATTTATATCAATTTCAAAATACTTACCTTGTCTTAAATTTTTTAGTGTATTCATGCCCATATTCTGCAATGTTTGTTGAACTACTTTACCTTGTGGGTCAAGAACATCTTTCTTTAATGTGACTTTTACTGAAAATTTCAATTTATTTATTTTTAAATTTTATGGATGCGGTCTTGCCAAAATTCACTTCACTTATATTGGTTTCTTCTGGCATGATGCCAAGTCTTCTAGCGACATCTTGATAGGCCTCTATGAGGTTTCCTAGGTCTTTTCTAAATCTATCTTTGTCTAATTTTTTATCTGTTTTCATATCCCACAGTCTACATGTGTCAGGACTAATCTCGTCAGCTAAAACTATTTCATTGATTTCTTTTTCTTTATTCCAAACTGTTCCGAACTCTAATTTAAAATCGACTAGTTTTATACCAACACCTCTAAAAATACCCTGAAGTATATCGTTAATTCTCAATGACATTCTATCAATAATTTTAATTTCTTTTTCTGAGGCCCATTCAAATGAATAAATATGCTCTTTTGATATCAAAGGATCACCTAATTCATCGTTTTTTAAATAATATTCTAATAATGGTTTTTCCAGAACAGTCCCATCAGAGATGCCTAATCTTTTTGTTAATGAACCTGTTGAAATATTTCTTATTACAAATTCAATAGGAATAATTTTAGCTTCTTTGATAAGTTGTTCACGCATATTTAATCTTTTAACAAGATGAGTTTTAATTCCACACTGAGCGAGTGAACTTAAAAGATGTTCAGATATTCTATTATTTAAAACACCCTTACCTTCAATGCTAGCTTTTTTCAAAGCATTAAAAGCTGTAGCATCATCTTTAAAATGCTGAATTATCAAACCATTTTCATTCGTTTCATAAATAATCTTAGCCTTACCTTCGTATAATTTTTTACCTTTATTCATCTAAATCTATCCTTTTAAACTTCGATTAAAAATCATATTAATTCTTTTGGTATGGTAGCTAAAATCAAAAAGTTTTTTTAATCTATCAACAGGAAGCTTCTTGTTAATTTTAGGGTCATTTGCAACATTTTTATAAAATGAAGAACCATCATTCCATGACTGCATAGCATGCTTTTGAACCAAAGCATAAGCTTGTTCTCTAGTAAAACCTACAGAAGTTAACTCTATTAAAACTCTTTGAGAAAAAAATAAACCATTAGTCAAGTTTAGATTTCTAAGCATATTTTTCGGATATATATTTAGGTTTTTTATAACTCCATTCAATCTTGTTAAAGCAAAATCCAAAGTTGTTGTAGCATCTGGACCTATATTTCTTTCAACCGCTGAATGAGAAATATCTCTCTCGTGCCAAAGAGCCACATTTTCCAGGGCAGGTATCACAGCTGACCGCACCATTCTAGCTAAACCAGTTAAATTTTCACTTAGTATAGGATTTTTTTTATGCGGCATAGCAGAAGACCCTTTTTGTTTTTTACCAAAGAATTCCTCAACTTCTAATACTTCCGTTCTTTGTAAATGCCTGATTTCAGTTGCAAGTCTTTCAATTGAGCTAGCTATTATTCCTAGTGTTGAAAAAAATTGAGCATGCCTGTCTCGTGGAATAATTTGAGTAGATATAGGTTCAATTTTTAATTTTAGTTTTTTTGCAACATAACTCTCAACTCTAGGGTCTATGTTAGCAAAAGTTCCGACTGCACCTGATATTGCACAAGTTGAAATTTCATTTATAGAATCTTCTAATCTTTTTTTATTTCTTAAAAATTCTTGATAAAAAGTTAGCATTTTTAATCCAAAAGTTATTGGTTCTGCGTGAATACCATGACTCCTTCCTATGCATAAAGTTTTTTTATGTTTAATAGCTTGCTTTTTGATTGATGCTAATAAATTTTTAATATCATTTAGAAGAATTTCACCTGATTGTTTAAGTTGTAAATTAAAACAAGTGTCCAGTATGTCTGATGACGTCATACCTTTGTGGAGAAATCTTGCTTCTTTTCCAGCCCTTTCAGTTATGGAGGTTAAAAAAGCTATAACATCATGTTTAACCGTTTCTTCTATTTTTAAAATTCTGGCAACATTAATTTTAGCTTTTGATTTAACTTTTTTAACCACACCTTTTGGAATAATATTTAATTTTTCCATTGCTTCTGCAGCTGCAAGCTCAATATCAAGCCAAATTTTATATTTATTTTTGTCAGCCCAAATATTTCTTAATTCTTCTCTGGAGTATCGATTGATCATACGGAATAAGGCGGGTGGTTTAGTTCTTTTTTTGATAACGTAAAAATTTCATATCCTGTTTCTGTTATACCAATAGTGTGCTCAAATTGTGCTGATAATTTTTTATCTTTCGTAACAGCCGTCCATCCATCATTTAGCATTTTAGTTTCATATTTACCTTCATTAATCATTGGCTCAATTGTAAATATCATACCAGGCTTAAGTTTAGGACCAGTTCCTCTTTTCCCGTAGTGCAGAATATTAGGCTCTTGATGAAAAACTTTTCCAATTCCATGTCCACAAAAATCTCTTACTACTGAAAAACCTTCTTTCTCTACGTAAGTTTGTATAGTAGAGCCTATATCCCCTAAAGTAGTCTCTTTATTTAAAATTTTAACAGCTTTCATCATTGAATTATATGTAACTTCTACTAATTTTTTTGCTTTAACTGAAACCTCTCCCACAAAAAACATTCGACTTGTGTCACCATGCCAATTATTTTTAAAACTTGTAACATCAACGTTAACTATATCTCCTTCAATTAAAGTTTTGTTTCCAGGTATACCATGACAAATAGTATGGTTTGGCGACGTACAGCATGATTTAGGAAAACCTCTATAAAACAGTGGAGCAGAACAGGCGCCATTATCATTAATAAACTCATAACACAAATTATCAATTTGGTTTGTAGTGATACCAGGTTTAATTATTTTTGTGATTTCGTCTAAGGCTGCAGCAGCTATTATGCCCGCAGCTCGTGTCCCTTCAAATGCTTCTTGAATATCTCTACTCATCAATATGAAATTTAATTTTTTTATTTAGTATTATTCCTTTTGAAGAAAATTTACAATCATAGCAAAGAATTTTTACGTTATGTTTTAGGGCTTTTACTAATGTTTTGTAATACACAGGATCTATATCTTTGGCAATTTCAAGTTTATTACAATCTTCTCTTTGAATCACAAAGAGTAGATAAGATTTAAAGCCTTTTTTGCTAGCATTTATTAATTCATTTAAGTGCTTTGTACCCCTAGAAGTAACAGAGTCCGGAAATTCTGCAATTTTAGATTTTCTTTTTAAAGTTACACTTTTAACTTCAAGAAATGATTTAGAGTTACCATCTTCTAAATAAAAATCAAATCTTGTATTCTGACCAAAGCTTTGTTCACTTTTAATCTTAATTTTGTCTGTAAAATTTTTGATTAGATTATTTTGTAAAGCATGGTTGACTATCTTATTAGTCAAATGAGTATTTACACCAACCTTAAACCCACTGTCTTCTATAATTTGTAGTGTATATTTTAACTTTCTTTTCTTGTTATTTGACTCCGTAAACCAAACTTTGTTATTTTTATTTAGTAGGCCTATCATCGAGCCTGAGTTCGCACAGTGTGCTGTGATTATTTTATTATTTATATTAATATCTGTAAAAAAACGTTTATATCTTTTTACAAATAGTCCTGATAGTAATTTATTTTCAAAATACATATTTTTTTAAAATGAAAAAAGCAAAAAAAAAAATTAATGCAGCAATTCTCATAATAGGTAATGAAGTTTTATCAGGTAGAACTCAAGATTTAAATGTTTCATTTATTTCAAATTGGTTGAATTTAAACTGTGGGATTACCGTTGAAGAGGTCAGAATCGTTCAGGATATTGAAAAAAAAATTATCTACAACGTGACAGATCTACGTAAGAAATTTAACTACGTTTTTACCACAGGCGGAATAGGCCCCACACATGACGATATTACCACTCTGTCAATTTCTAAGGCATTTAAAGTAAAATATGAATTTAACAATGAGGCTTATGAGATATTAGAGAAATACTATGGCAAAGAAAACTTTAACGACGGAAGAAAAAAAATGGCCAAAATTCCAGCTGGAGCATCTTTAATTTACAATCCATCTAGTGCAGCTCCAGGATTCAAAATTAAAAATGTTTTTTGCTTACCAGGCATTCCTTCGATTATAAAAGCTATGATAAATAACTTAAAAGGTTATTTAATCAAAGGGACAGTAACTATGAATAAAAGTTTTAACCTGAGAACAGTTGAGAGTTATATTGCATTTGATCTTGCAAGCTTACAAAAAAAATATTTAAAAAAAGTTGATATTGGAAGTTATCCATTTTTCAGACTTGGAAAAGTAGGCGTTTCTATTGTTTTGAGATCACAGAGTAAAAAAAACATAGAATCTTGTGGAAAAAAACTTATCAAAATTATTAAAGATAAAAAAATTAAACTGTTTAAAAGCAGCTAAACACATCTTCAACTGTTATTCTTGAAATATTAGTAGTTCTATAGAGGTTTTTACTATCTAGAATCTTAACATTTTTCATTTTCGGAGAGAACTTTTTTGAACTAGTGGGACCAAACAATGTAACCATAGGAATTTTTGCTAGGGCCATCATGTGCATTACACCATTGTCTATTGTTACTGCTTTTTCCAATCTTGAAGATAGAGCCGTTATAAGAGCTGGACAATTTAGTTTGGAGTTATTTTCTGGAAAAATTGCATTAGGAAGTTTTTTTTTAATTTTATTTATTAACTCTATTTCTGACTTCTCAATAAAAAAAACAATATTCTTACCATTTAATGTATGCTTACCAGCCAGATCGATAAAGTTTTGAATTGGCCAACTTTTTAGCCTATACTTATTGCCTTGTGTTACAGAAAAGCCAATATAATTTTTACCAGGAAGCAATCTTTTTGCCTCATTAATATATTTTATTGGCAATAATTTTAAATCATAATCAATTTTTTTAATTTCTAAATTTAAAAAAAGTTTCAAATTCGACAGAATATTTGAAGAAAGATCACTTTCATTATTTAAATATTTATTTTTTTTTGAGCAAAAAATAAATTTAAAAGTTGTTGAAAAAAAATTAGTACAAGGGATTTGTTTTACTATTAATGTATTTCTTAATTTAGATTGCACATCTATAATTAAATCAAATTTATTTATTTTTTTTTCTAAAATTTTTTTTTTAACAATAAATAGATGCCACCATCTAAATCCAAAATATTTAAGGTCTAAGTCGACTGTTTTTAAATCTAAATTAAATTCTTTAAGTTTGTTTTGATAGTGATTTTCATGTGCCCCTATGTAGTAAAAGTCAGATTTACTAAAGTGATTTTTCAGACTTATTATAAGAGTAAAAAGTTGAATCGCGTCTCCTAAACCGCCACCAGAGTTATATATCAAAATTTTTTTCATCAAATATCTATACTTAAACTTAGTGATTAGACTTTAGTATTTCGTTTATTTTGTGAAAAAATTCATCCTTGGTAGGAAGTTGATTTTGCTTCATTTCTATTTGTATGTCATTATAATTTTTTATTATATGGACCACGATCTTAGAAAAATCAGTCGTATTTCTTTTTGAAATAAAAATTCCTTTCCTATCTTTTATTATATGTGAGATTTCTTCAAAAATAATAACTGGTCTTTTGCGTGATAAAGCTTCGATTACTACCTGGGGGTGACCCTCTGTAAATGATGGTAAAATTATTATATTATGATTATCATAAATATTTATTAACGTTTCAGTGTCAAAACCATGACCTAAAAATTTGATATTATTATTTTTTTCATTAAAAATCTTACTTTTTGACACAATAGATAGTTTTGCGTTTAATTTAAGGTCTTTAAACATTTCAATAAATTTTAGTATTCCTTTTTCTGGGTTTATCCTACCGATATATAAAAATCTAATCTCGTTAAGTAAAACTGGTTTGTTTTTACTTAACCAACGGTTATCCAACTTTGAAGGTAAAACAAGATAGCTTTTATTCTTATCATATAACCTATGGTCACAAACAATTACCTTTGAACAAGCTGTTACAATTTTATACATAAAATGATATATACCGACAGACCAAGAACCAAGTATATATTTATATTCTTCGTGACCATTACTTCTTAAATAAACGTAAGTTTTTTTTTTAAAAAAAAACAAAATAATAAATGAAAAAAAAGTTAATGGGGTGATCGAGATTAACAAGTAGTTTGGATCAGGAATTTTTAAAGTTTTGATAACAGCGTATAAAAAAGAAAAAAAATTCTTAGAAATAATTATATTTTTGATGTTAATTTTATGTGTCCCTTTTTTATTTGAATTTCTGACTAAATAATGTGTTTCATTATATTTGCTTAATCCTTCAGGGATAGACTTTTCATCATGCCTTTCACAATAAAAATTATTATTTGCTTCATGAACTTTTTCATTGGCAATAACAATTAACGCCTTATTTTTCATTGAGATCTTTTTTTTCTTTTATTGTAATCTCCAAACCCTTCTTTAGACTCCATATCGGTTTCCATTTAAGAATCTTTCTTGCTTTTTCAATATTTAGCTGTGTTTTCATAATTTCATTTTTTCTAGTTAAATTTTTGTTTTTAATGAAAATTTTTTTATTAGAAATATTTTGAAGTATTCTAAGAATTGAACCTATAGAATAGCTTTTACCACTACCTATATTAATAATTTCAAATTTATTATTTAAATAAATACATTTTATTATTGCCCGCACCAAATCATCAACAAAAACCATATCTCTTTTAATGCTAACGTTATTAACAGTAATTTCTTTTTCTTTAATTTTTTTTATTATTTCAGGTATTAACCAGCAAGATTTTTGGTTTGGACCAAATACATTTGAGGGTCTTAAAATAATAGTTCTTACCCCATACCGTTTCGCATAAACTTTACATAATTCTTCTGCCGTTTTTTTTGTTGCTGCTAATGGATTATTAGTTATAATTTTATTTTTTTCATCAGTAGGTAATTTTTTCGTGTTTCCGTACATATAAGAACTCATAAAAATTATTTTGGCATTATGTTTTTTGCAATATTCTAAAGCCATCTTAGTTCCAGTAACATTACTATTAAAAAATATTTTAGGTTTTTTCCAAGAGTCTGGAACAAAAGTTTTTGCAGCTAAATGTATAAGAATGTTTGCTTTCGGTAATTTTTTCCAAGTGCTGGTTTTTGATATATTACCAAAAACTTTATTCATTTTTATTATTTTTATTTTTTCTTTAGAAAGCCTTGAGATTAGGTGTTTTCCTATAAAGCCATCAGAACCAGAAACAACAACGCTAATCATGTAGTAGTTTTTTTTTCATCTTTTTAAACTCTTCTGTAGCCAGTGAATAATCACTTGGCCTACCAATATCCTGCCAATAACCCTTATGATTTTTAACTCTAATTCTTTTTTTTAATTTTAAAAGTTTAATCATAAGATCGTCAAAGCCAAAATATTTTTTATTTGGTATGTATTTAAGTACGTCTTTGTTGAGCATATAAATTCCCATGCTTACATTAAAATTTCTTTTAGGTTTTTCTAAAAAATTTATCAAAGAGTTATCTTTATTTGTTTCTAATAATCCATAGTCAATTACTTCATTTCTTAAATAAGAGGCTATAGTAAATAAATTTTTCTTTTTAATATGATAATTATAGAATTTATCAAAATTTAGATCGGTTAAAACATCTCCGTTTAAAACTAAAAAATTTTTAGGTAAATCTTTCATTATCTTTAGTGGCCCCATAGTTCCTAGTGGTTTTTTTTCTAATGAATAATCTATTGAAATTTTAAATTTAGACCCATTTCCAAAAAAAGCTTTTATTAAATTTGCCTGATGACCAACAGATATAGTAATGTGTTTAAAACCATAAAATTTTAACTGTCTAATAACAATTTCTAAAATAATATATTTTCCTATTGGCATCATTGGTTTAGGAAAAACTTTTGTATAAGGTCTAAGGCGTGTACCTTTTCCTCCAGCTAAAATTATTGCTCTTTTGATCATTTTAATTAAAAATTTTCTATTTATTTTTTTTCACAAACCCAATTAATCGTCTTTTTTATACCTTCATCTAAGCTAATTAGTTTTCTTATTTTAGTTATCTTAATATTTTTTTTCATATCTGGAACCCTTCGTGAAGGAGAACCTGGGGTAATCTCTCCTTTTTCTAATATAACACTTGATTTTAAGATATTTTTTATTAATTTTGCTAATTCATAAATTTTTATCTCTTCCGTAGAATTACCTATATTAACTATTTCATTTTGTGATTTCTTATTAAAAGAAATACTAATAATTTGCCTTATTGCGTCGTCAATATAGCAAAAAGACCTAGTGTGATTTGGGGAAAAAATTTTACAGTTTATCTTTCCTCCTCTTTTACTGCCCGCCATTTTTTTTATTAATTCAGATATTACATGCCTAAAACCCATGTTTGGTCCATAAATATTGTGAGGTCTTAATATTATGTGTTTTAGTCCAGATAATTGTAAAATTTTTTCACCTAAAATTTTAGAAAGATAATACGAGTCTCTGTTGATAATTTCTTTGTTAATTAATAAGTCAATATCTTCACTAGTAGGTATTTTAGTTAGTTTTTTTTGTACTAATGGAGAGTAAACTTCACTCGAAGAAAAATAAATCAGAATGCAATTAGGACTATTTTTTTTTAGATTATCTACTAAATTAATTAAAGAGTTAATATTATTTTTAAATGTTTCGTAAGGATTTTCGTTAATATTTTTAACACCCAAAGAAGCAGCTAAATGAAAAACATGAGAAAAGTTATTAAATTTTGTTTGAATTCTTGAGTTTAAATCAATCTGCGTATAAGTAAAATTTGCATTTTTTTTTAAATTTTTAAATTTTTTTTTATAAAAATAAAAAGGATTTTTATCAATTACTTTAATAGTGTATTTTTTGTCAATTAAGCATTTTGTTAAGTGATATCCAATAAATCCGGCACCACCTGTTATTAATATTTTTTTATTAAACATTGCTACCTAGTTTAAATACTTTTAGTTTTTTCTTAAAAGTTACAGTTTGATTTTTATCTAGAACATTATTTAAATCAACGATAACAGCGCTTCTCTGGAAAAGATTTGCACTAAGACTTTTGTATTGCTTATGTGCTGTACAAAATAAAACTAAGTCAAATTCTTTAAAACTATTGTGCATTCCAATATTTTCACATTTTAAGAGATTAGATTTATAAAATGGGTCATTTATTTTAATATTTTTGCTATAATTTAAAAGATATTTTAATAAAATTACTGATGGACTATGCCTCATATCACCAATATCTTCTTTATACGACATACCTAACATCAGAATTTTGCTTTTATTTGTTAATTTATAGTTTTCTTTTATAAAGCTTAAAGCAAACATCGGCATTTTTTTATTTATTGAGATGGATTTCTTGATTATAGGAAACGATGTTTTTCCTTGCAAAAAAATTTTTCCTGAAATATCAACGAAAAGAGGATCTTTAGTTAAACAATATCCACCTACACCTAATCCTGGCCTCATTATATTAGAATGTGTTGGTCTCATTTTAATTGATTGAATAATATTCATTAAATTAATCTTCATTAAACTAGAGTATTTTGTCCACTCATCTATGAAGGCAATATTAATAGCTCTATAGCTATTTTCTAAAATTTTTGCCGCTTCACATTCAGTGATAGTGTTAAGTTCATATAACGGGTATTTTTTAATATTTATAAAACTGCTCAAAAACTTTTTACATGTGTGTTTTGATAAATTATTATACCCTGAGTAGCATCTATAATTTGAAGTTATGGAACTTAAATAATTTTTTCCAGGCATAACTCTCTCAAATGAGTAAGAAAAACTAACTTCGTTTAATTTAATTTTTCTATGTAACAAAGATTTTTCTAGCTCTGGTATCAATATTTTTTCACATGTTCCAGGAGGCACAGTTGTCTCAAATAAAATTAAAGTTTTTTTTCTTATTCTACTGCCGATATTTCTGATTAAGTCTTTTAAAATATTAAAATCTTTAATATTTTTTTTTGTTTCAAAATTTATGCTTACTATAACAATATCAGCAGTATTAATATTTTTTAAATCTGTTCTTACCTCACACTTAGTAGAGTTAATTGTTTTATTAAAAAGTTTATTAAATTTACTATCATTTGTATTAAAAAAAGATTTTTTTTTGTCTATCAATTTTTTAATATTTGTACCTTTTTTATCATTATTTTCAATTGCATTTACATCGTACAAATATTTGCCTTTCACTTTTAGACTTGAAAGTATCAGCATCATTGGCAAACCCACATGACCAAGACCAATAATCGAAATTTTTTTTTTATGCTGCATTGTACGATAGCTAAATTAATATTATCAAAATACTATTAGCACATGAAACGTGATTAACTCAAATATTCATTATTGTTTTTATTCATCAATAAAGAGGAAGTAATATAGGGAAGAGAGAGGGAAGGGAAAACTATCCTTGATGTAACATTTATCGTGTATTATATAAGTGACTGATAACAACAAAAGAGCGTGCCCTCGTGGTGAAATTTGGTAGACACAAAGGACTTAAAATCCTTGCCCTTTGGGAGTGCCAGTTCGAGTCTGGCCGAGGGCACCAAAATAACAATGATTAAATTCCATTTTGTTTTTGATAAAACAAAAAAATCTCAAAATTTAAAAAAAAAATTATTAAATAAATATATAAATAATTCGTTAAGGAATGCTGACGTTATAGTTGTCGGTGGCGGTGATGGATTTATGCTTAGCTCTTTAAAAAAATATGTAAATTTAAAAAAACCATTTTATGGAATAAATTGTGGCACTTATGGTTTTCTTATGAACAGATATAACTCTGAGGATCTCCAAAAAAAAATATTAAAAGCAAAAAAAACTAAAATAAACCCACTTCAAATTTTTAGTTCTAATAAAAAAAAAGATAAAAAAATCTTAATTGCTATTAATGAAATTTCACTATTTAGACAAACTAAACAAACCGCTTATTTAAAGTTGGAAATAAAAAAAAAAACAATTATTAAAAAATTAGTAGGTGACGGTGTTCTCATTTCAACTCCTGCAGGCAGTACAGCTTATAATTTATCTGTTAATGGACCAATATTATCACTCGATTCAGGTAAATTAGCGATCACTCCAATTAGTCCATTTAGACCAAGGAGATGGAAGGGGAAAATTGTTTCAAACAAAGTAAAAATAAAACTAACTAATCTCTATCCAAAAAAAAGACCTGTAGCTGCTGTTGCCGATAATGTTGAAATACGTAATGTTGAATCCTTAACTATAAAAACTAATAAAAAGATTAACTTAATTTTACTGCATGACTCAGAAAGAAGTTTAGTAAAGAGAATAAAAAGCGAACAACTAAGAAGAAATTTTAATAAATTTATTTAATGAAGTTAATTTATAAACCTTAAATTGATGTACTTAGAGCCATAACAAATTTGCTTGTCAGATTTTATCAGGCAGAACTTTCTATGTTCAAGAACAATATTTTTAATTCTGGTTTTATTGATATAGATATCTTCTTGTAATTTCTGGTTATTTAAAAACCTTAATAATTCTTAAAAATTACTAGAAAATAATAAATTTTCTCTTGTCTATTTTCATGAAAGAAGAGTGAGAAGGTTATTACCTGCGCTATACTACGTTATGTTATTTATATTTCTATTAGTTTAGCTACACTTATTGCCTAGCGATTTTTTAGATTATTCCAGGTTTATTAAATTGGCTTTAGTTCTAATTTTTTGGTGCCCCTTGTCCGATTCGAACAGACCACCTACTGATTACAAATCAGTTGCTCTACCAAATGAGCTAAAGGGGCTTTTCTCCTTTTAGAATAAAAATTATTAAAACTCAATTAAAATTAAATTAATTATATCCTTTAAGCTATTTCTTTTTAAGAATGTGATTTATGTGATGGCAAACTATTGCAACAGTATTCGATATATTCAAGCTTTCAACGTTTTTGCTGATACTAACTTTAAACTGAAAGTCTGAATGTTTTAAAGATTGATTTCTTAATCCAAATCCTTCGGAACCAAACAACAAAACATTTCTTCCCTCCCATTTATGCTGTGTAAAATCTTTTTTACCCGAGACATCAAACGCACTAATCCAAAAATTTTGAGATTTTAAATATTTCAAAGAGGTATTTATGTTTGATTCTTTGAAAATGACCATGTGTTCCGCACCACCACTAGCACTTCTATATAGTAGCTTGCTCTTAGAAGGAAAAGATCTGTCTTTAACTATTATTCCGTCAATATTAAACGATGCTGCAGATCTTATAATTGATCCAATATTTCTCGCGTCTGTTACCTCTTCTAAAGCTAAAAAATTTATATTTTTTTTTTCAGTTTCTTTTATGTAGTCCTTTAATGATAAATCTTCTAGCTGTTCAACTTCTGCAACAAGCCCTTGATGTGCAACTTCATCTCTTCCACATATGTTATCTAATTCTCTTCTTGATTTGTAAAAAACATGAATATCTTTAAACAAATTTAATGATTGGTTCTCTCTATTGAGATTTTTTTGAGCATCCTCTGTTACAAATACTTTTTCGATTTTTCTTTTAGGGTTTTTTAACGCTTCTACAACCGCATGCTTACCTACTATTAAAAAAGTTGTTTTTTTCATAATTTTTGGCTAATTTTGTAGATAACTAGCATATTTTAACATAAAATGATTTATTGCATTTGAATAGCAAGATGCTTATAAAACGTTTGTTTTTAAATACTTTTTAAGTTATTGGGTATCCCAATTTAAGTGTAAAGGAGGGGTACCAAAGCGGTCAAATGGGGCGGGCTGTAAACCCGTTGCCTTCGGGCTTCGAAAGTTCGAATCTTTCCCCCTCCACCAAACTTAAAGTTGTATTTAAGAATATAAGGAGTTAAAAAGTTAAGGAATGCGGGTGTGATTCAATGGTAGAATGCTAGCCTTCCAAGCTGGATGTAAGGGTTCGATTCCCTTTACCCGCTCCAAAAAATTTTAAGTTAATTATAAACAAAAGATAAGGAAAAAAAAATGTCAAAAGAAAAGTTCATACGAAATAAACCGCATTGTAACATTGGTACAATCGGACACGTGGATCACGGTAAAACTACTTTAACTGCAGCAATTACAAAAGTATTATCTACAGCAGAGGGATCTTCAGCAAATTTTACTGCTTACGATGAAATAGACAAAGCACCTGAAGAAAAAGAAAGAGGTATTACTATTTCTACTGCTCACGTTGAGTACGAAACTCCTGCTAGACACTATGCTCACGTTGATTGTCCGGGCCACGCAGACTATGTAAAAAATATGATTACAGGTGCTGCTCAAATGGATGGAGCAATCCTAGTTGTAAACGCAGCTGATGGTCCCATGCCACAAACAAGAGAGCATATTCTTTTAGCTCGTCAAGTTGGCGTTCCATCTATTGTAGTCTTCTTAAATAAAGTTGACACAGTTAAAGATGCAGAACTATTAGAACTTGTTGAAGAAGAAATTAGAGAACTTTTAACTTCTTATAAATATCCGGGAGACAAAACTCCAATCATCAAAGGTTCAGCTCTAAGTGCAGTTGAGGGTAAAGATGATGAAATTGGAAAAAATGCAATTCTAGAATTAATGAAAGCAGTTGATACTTTTATTCCCCAACCTGACAGACCTAAAGACAAACCATTTCTTATGCCGGTTGAAGACGTTTTCTCTATTTCAGGTCGTGGAACAGTTGTAACGGGAAGAATTGAATCTGGTGTAATTAAAGTTGGAGAAGAAATTGATATCGTTGGAATTAGAGATACTAAAAAATCAGTTTGTACTGGTGTTGAGATGTTTAGAAAACTTCTTGATAGTGGCGAAGCGGGTGATAACGTTGGTATACTTTTAAGAGGAGTTGAAAGAGATGATGTTGAAAGAGGTCAAGTACTTTGTAAAGCTGCATCTATCACTCCCCATACTGAATTTGAAGCTCAAGCCTATATTTTGAAAAAAGATGAAGGTGGAAGACACACTCCTTTCTTTACTAAATATAGACCGCAGTTTTATTTTAGAACAACAGATGTTACTGGGGAAGTAACATTGCCTGCTGGGACAGAGATGGTTATGCCAGGTGACGACGGAAAATTTACTGTAAAATTAATTACTCCCATTGCAATGAATGATGGTTTAAATTTTGCAATTAGAGAAGGTGGCAAAACAGTTGGAGCTGGAGTAGTAACTAAAATTTTAAAGTAAACGCTTAGGAGCGTAGTTCAATTGGTAGAGCGCCGGTCTCCAAAACCGGAGGTTGTGGGTTCGAGTCCCTCCGCTCCTGCCAAAAACACATAAAGAAAATATGAAAAACCCTCTAAGATTTATTCAGGAAGTTAAGCAAGAGGCTTTTAGAATTACATGGCCAACTAAAAAAGACACTTTAACAGGTGGTCTTATGGTTTTCGGTTTAGCCTCAATTGCTGCTATCTTTTTTTTAATATTAGATCAACTTTTAAGATTTTTACTTAATTTAGTCTTAACAATAAATTTTTAGATATGAATTGGTACATCGTTCAGGCATATTCCGGATTTGAAAAAAAGGTTGTAGAATCAATAAAAGATGCATTAACTAAAAGTAAATTGGAATCTCACCTTGGTGAAATCCTTGTCCCAACACAAGAAGTAACTGAAGTTAAAAAGGGAAAAAGAACAAAAAAACAAAAAAAATACTTTCCAGGCTATATCTTGGCTCAGCTGGATATGACCAAAGAAATCTACCATTTAATCAAAAATGTTCAAAAAGTTAGTGGTTTTCTAGGATCTGGTGACAAGCCAACTCCAATATCAGATCAAGAAATACAAAGAATTTTAGGATCTGTTTCTGAAAGTGCAATTAATCAAAAAAGTGGTATAAGTTTTGAAATTGGCGAGAGAGTAAAAGTATGTGATGGTCCTTTTGCTTCTTTTAATGGTTTAGTGGAAGAAATAGATGAAGAGAAATCCAGACTTAAGGTTTCAGTTTCTATTTTTGGAAGAGCTACGCCAGTCGATTTAGAGTATAACCAAGTAGAAAAAAATTAATATGGCAAAAGAAATCGCAGGTTTAATAAAATTACAAATTAAAGGTGGTCAAGCTAATCCAGCTCCTCCTGTTGGGCCCGCTTTAGGTCAGCGTGGCGTCAACATCATGGAATTTTGTAAAGCTTTTAATGAGAAAACGAAATCAATGATGGGTCAACCAGTTCCTGTTGTAATAACAGTATATAAAGATAAAAAATTTGACTTTATTACTAAAACTCCTCCAGCATCTCACTATATAAGAGAAGCAGCTAAATTAAAAAGTGGCTCCAAAGAACCTGGTCGTGTAGTCGCAGGATCTATCACAATGAAACAAGCAGAAGATATAGCGCAAGCAAAAATGAAAGATTTAAATGCATTCGACATTAAAGAAGCCACAAAAATTATCTGTGGTTCAGCAAGGTCAATGGGCATTGAGGTTAAAGGTTAATGAAAAAAAAATCAAAAAGATTTAAAGAACTATTAAAGAATTCAAAAGATTTTAAATCAAAAGATCTAAAAGAAGTTTTAGAATTAATTAAGAAAAATTCTACAGCTAAATTTGATGAGTCAATAGACGTCTCGCTGCGTATTGGACTTAAACAATCTAAGGGTGGTGATTTTAATTTACGAACTGTTACCCAACTTCCTACCGGAACAGGAAAAAAAATAAAAATTGCCGTTTTATGTGAGCCTGATAAAGTTGAGGAAGCCAAAAATAGTGGGGCAGAAATAGTTGGCTCAGATGATTTAATTGAAAAAATTGCAGCAGGTAAATTTGAATTTGATAAATTGATTTGTACACCTGGTATGATGGCTAAAATTGGTAAACATGGAAAAGTTTTAGGACCAAAAGGACTGATGCCAAATCCAAAACTAGGAACAGTTTCAACAAATATAAAAAAATCAGTTAGTGATATTAAAACTGGTTTAGTAGAAATTAAGCATGATAAAGATGGAAATATAAATTTATCTATCGGAAGAAAAAGTTTTTCAACGGAAAACTTAGTAAGTAATTTTAAACATTTTGTAGATTTTATTAAAAAAGAAAAACCAGATGTTATTAAAGGTGATTTTATCAAAAATATATTTGTTACATCTTCAATGGGTATTTCAATAAAAGTTGGTAGCAAAGGAATTTAGTTATGATGAACAAAGACACAAAGAAAAATTATATCGAAGAGATGAAGAAAATATTTTCTTCAAATGAAGCTGTGATGATAGCTCATTATCAAGGGTTAAATGTAATTCAATTAGATGCACTAAGAAAAGAACTAAGAGAAAATGGAATTGTTTTTAAGGTTACAAAAAATAGAATTACAAAATTAGCAGTTAAAGAAACACCTTTAAAGGAATTGGAAAAATTTTTTACCGGACCAACAGCCACGGCAGTTTCATCGGACCCTTTTATGTCTGCTAGAATTCTAACAAAATTTGCCAAAACCAACAATAAGCTAAAAATTGTCGCAGGTTTCATGGAAGGTAAGGTTATCGACCAGGCAGAAGTTGCTAAAATAGCAAGTTTACCAACCTTAAACGAAGCTAGAGCAAATATAGTTGGAATTTTAAAAGCTCCAGCACAGAAAATAATTGGTATTTTACTTGCGCAGAGCAAAAAAATGGCTAATTTAGCGCCCGCGGAAGAAATTAAAAACTAATTCACAGGATTGCAAATGTCAGATTTAAATAAAATTATAGAAGATTTATCAAAATTAACTGTTGTCGAGTCAGCAGAACTTTCAAAACAACTTGAAGAAAAGTGGGGAGTCTCTGCAGCAGTTGCAGCGGCACCAGCAGCAGCAGGTGCAGCAGCTGGCGAAGAAAAAACTGAATTTACTGTTTTTTTATCTTCATTTGGAGAAAAAAAAATTAACGTTATTAAAGAAGTCAGAGCAATAACAGGCCTAGGATTAAAAGAAGCTAAAGATTTAGTAGAAGCCGCACCTAAAGAAGTTAAATCCGGAGTTGCTAAAAAAGATGCTGACGAAATGAAAGCAAAACTTGAAGCAGCTGGCGCAAAAGTAGAATTAAAGTAAACAAGAAATTAGTTACGTTTTATTAGAGTTTGAAAAAAACTTTAGTGAAACTTTAAATTATTGATGGATTTATCTTTTACACAAAAAAAAAGTATTCGAAAAAACTTTGGTAAGTTGATCGAAGGTTTAGCCATACCAAATCTTATCGAAGTACAAAAAAATTCTTATAATGAGTTTCTAAGCTCAAAATCCTTTTACGAAGATAATGACGAACTTACAAAAGGTATTCATAAAACATTTAAAAGTATATTTCCTATAGAAGACGGAAGTGATAAATGTACTTTAGAATATATTTCTTACAAGCTGGAAAAACCAAAATTTTTTGTTTTAGAATGTAAGCAAAGAAGCTTAACTTATAAAGCTTCTATAAAAGCAAATTTAAGGTTAGTTGTCTACGATATTGATCCCGACACAAACACTAAACAAATCTTATCAGCAAAAGAACAAGAAGTTTTTATTGGAGACCTTCCACTGATGACTACAAGTGGAACTTTTGTTGTCAATGGTGTTGAAAGAGTTGTTGTAAATCAAATGCACAGAAGTCCTGGAGTTTTTTTCGACCATGATAAAGGAAAGACGCACAGTAGTGGAAAATTGTTATTCAATTGTAGAATTATTCCAGGTAGAGGGTCTTGGTTAGATTTTGAATTTGACCCAAAAGATATTTTATATTTTAGAATAGATAGAAAGAAAAAACTTCCGATCACCACTTTGCTTTATGCTTTAGGAGTAACCAGAGAAGAGGTGATTGAGAATTACTACACTCAAGATCAATTTACTTACAATAAAGAAACAAAAAAATGGAGCACAAAGTTTATTCCAGAAAACTATAAAAGACCCATCAAACTACCTTATGATTTAATTGAAGCCAAAACTAATAAAAAATTTTTAGATAAAGGTGAAAAGCTTAATTTAGTAATTGCTAATAAATTAAAAGAAAAAGGACTTGGTAATATTCTTATTTCTAATAACGAAATTATCGGTAAATATATTGCTCATGATATTAAAGACAAAGATGGCGAACATATAATCAGATCAGGATTTGACATTACCGAGGAGTTACTTGAAAAAATTATTTTTAACGAAACCCATTCTTTAAAATTAGTTAATATAGATCCAATCAACAAGGGTCCTTATTTATTAGAAACATTAAAAGTTGAAAAAAACATAGACAAAAATGAAGCTTTGAATGATATTTATAGAATTTTAAGGCCTGGAGAAGCACCAACTATAGAGGTTGCCGAACAAGTATTTCAAAACTTGTACTTTAATAAAGAACGTTACGATCTATCAGAGGTTGGTAGAGTTAAACTTAATGCAAAATTAAACATTACAAGAGATATTAAAGACACTGTACTTTATAAAGAAGATATCTTAGCTATTATTCAATTCATGCTTGACCTTAGAGACGGAAAAGGAGAAGTGGATGATATTGATCATTTGGGAAATAGAAGAGTAAGATCTGTAGGTGAGCTGGTAGAAAATCAATTTAGAATTGGTCTATTAAGAATGGAGAGAACTGTTAAAGAAAAAATGTCAACCTTCTTAGAAATAGAATCTGCAATGCCCCAGGACTTAGTAAACGCAAAACCAATTACCACATCATTAAAAGATTTTTTTGCTACTTCAGCTCTCTCTCAGTTTATGGACCAGACTAACCCATTATCTGAAATTACACATAAACGAAGAGTTTCAGCTCTTGGTCCTGGTGGACTAACACGAGAAAGAGCAGGTTTTGAAGTTCGAGATGTTCACCCAACTCATTATGGAAGAATTTGTCCTATCGAAACACCAGAGGGTCCAAATATCGGACTAATTAATAGTTTAGCAACTTATTGTCGGGTAAATAAGTATGGATATATAGAGAGTCCCTACAAAAAAGTAATAAACGGTAAAATTTCAAAAGAAGTTAATTACCTTTCAGCTATTGAGGAAGAAAAATTTACGATTGCGCAAGCAAACTCTCCGATAAATAAAGACGGAACATTTGAAGAAGAACTAGTATCTTGTAGGCATAATTTAAATTTTCTTTTAGCTAATAGAGAAAGTGTTGATTACATTGACGTGTCACCAAAGCAATTAGTTTCTGTTGCAGCAGCCCTTATTCCTTTTTTAGAAAATGACGATGCGAACAGAGCATTAATGGGATCAAATATGATGAGACAAGCAGTTCCTTTATTAAAGCCTGAGTCACCATTAGTGGGTACTGGAATGGAGTCCGATGTAGCTTTAGATTCTGGTGTAACAATTGTTGCGAATAGAAACGGAATTGTTGATAAGATTGATGGTAAACGAATTGTTGTAAAAGCAACAGAAGTTAAAGATTTATCTCAATCTGGTGTTGATATTTATAATTTATCAAAATTTAAAAGATCAAATCAAAACACGTGTATCAATCAAAGACCATTGGTTAAAGTTGGAGACAACGTTAGAAAAGGTGACATTATTGCTGACGGTCCTGCGACTAAACTTGGGGAACTAGCTTTAGGTAAAAATGTTACAGTAGCGTTCATGCCTTGGCAAGGCTACAATTTTGAAGATTCAATTTTAATTTCTGAGAGATGCGTTACCGATGATGTGTTTACATCAATTCATATTGAAGAATACGAAGCAATGGCCCGTGATACTAAATTAGGCGCTGAAGAAGTAACTAGAGATATTCCAAATGTTAGTGAAGAGAGTTTAAGAAATTTAGACGAATCGGGAATAGTTTATGTAGGAGCAGAAGTAAAACCTGGCGATATTTTAGTTGGAAAAGTTACCCCAAAAAGTGAAACATCCTCTAGTCCAGAAGAAAAATTATTAAGATCAATATTTGGTGAAAAAGCTACAGACGTAAGAGATTCCTCTCTTAAACTTAAATCAGGAGGAGCCGGTGTTGTTATCGATGTGAGAGTTTTTAATAGACACGGTATAGAAAAAGATGAGAGATCTATAGCAATTGAAAGGGCTGAAATAGAGCTAGTTCAAGAAGACAAACTAGTAGAAGAAGAAATTTTAAATAGAAATATAAAATTAAGAGCAATAGATTTAGTAATAAATAATCAGCTAAATAAAACTTATAAATTAATTAATGCAAATACAGCCATTCAAGCTGAGCAGTTAAATGAATTAAATTTAAAAGATATTTGGAAACTAACTTTTTCCGACGATCAAGTAAGTCAAAATCTTTTAAAACTTAAAAAACAATTTGACGATGCTAATGAAGATATTAAATTTAGATTTGAAGACAAGGTAATCAAAATTAAACAAGGTGATGACCTCTTACCTACTGTAATGAAGGTAGTTAAGGTGTTTGTGGCAGTTAAAAGAAGATTGATGCCAGGTGATAAAATGGCTGGAAGACACGGAAATAAAGGCGTTGTGAGCAAAATTGTTCCAGTCCAGGACATGCCATACATGTCAAACGGAAAACCAGTAGATATTGTCTTAAATCCCTTAGGAGTACCTAGTCGTATGAACGTGGGTCAGATTTTAGAAACTCATTTAGGTTGGGCGTGTTCTGAATTGGGTGATCAGATAAAAGAATATTTGAAAAATTTTGATCAAACTATTGAAGAACTTAAGAAAAAATTAAAAAGTATATATGGAAATGAATACTATGAGAAAGTTGTAAGCAAATTAAACAAAAAAGAATTATTCGAACTAGTTGAAAATATTTCAAGTGGCGTACCAATTTCAACACCAGTGTTTGACGGCGCCTCTACAGATGACATTAAAGACATGCTAGATCTATCTAACCTGCCTAATTCTGGCCAAACAACATTGTGGGACGGTTTAACTGGAGAAAAATTTGATAGACCTGTCACTGTAGGAATTATTTACATGTTAAAATTAAACCACTTAGTGGAAGACAAAATTCATGCAAGATCAACTGGACCATATAGCTTAGTAACTCAGCAACCACTTGGTGGTAAGGCTCAAATGGGAGGTCAAAGGTTTGGTGAAATGGAAGTATGGGCTTTGGAAGCATACGGCGCTTCTTATACGCTGCAAGAAATCCTAACAGTTAAATCAGATGACGTTGCAGGAAGAACTAAAGTTTACGAAACAATTGTTAAAGGAAATAATAACTTTGAGTCAGGTGTTCCTGAATCTTTTAATGTTTTAATTAAAGAAATTAGAGCATTAGGTCTAAATATAGAATTAAATTAATATGGATAGAAATTTAACAAAACCTTCTTACAACAACCAGACTAATAACATAGCTGAAACTAATTTTAGCAGTATAAAAATTACATTAGCTAGTCCAGAAAAGATTAAGTCTTGGTCGTTTGGTGAAATTAAAAAACCAGAAACAATCAACTATAGAACTTTTAGACCTGAAAAAGATGGTCTTTTTTGTGCAAGAATATTTGGACCAGTAAAAGACTATGAATGTTTGTGTGGCAAGTACAAAAGAATGAAGTTTAGAGGAATTATTTGTGAAAAATGCGGAGTTGAAATAACTAAATCAAACGTAAGAAGAGAAAGAATGGGTCACATAGATTTAGCTTGTGCGGTCGCACACATCTGGTTTCTAAAATCTTTGCCTAGTCGGATCGCTCTGGCAATGGATATGAAATTAAAAGAGATTGAAAGAGTTTTATACTTTGAAAGCTTTATTGTTGTAGAACCCGGTTTAACAACTTTAAAAAAAGGTGACCTGATTACTGAAGAACAGTTAATAAAAGCCCAAGAAGAATTTGGCGAAGATGCTTTTGAAGCAGGCATAGGTGCAGAAGCAGTAAGAGAAATTTTAATAAGTTTAGATTTATTAAAAGAACAAAAAAAACTACGTGCTGCTCTTGTTAACATTAAGTCAAAAGTCACAGAAGAAAGAACAATTAAAAGATTAAAGCTTATAGAGTCGTTTATTGATTCTGGTAACAAGCCAGAATGGATGATCTTAACTACGGTTCCAGTTATTCCACCAGAATTAAGACCTTTAGTTCCACTCGATGGAGGTAGATTTGCTACTTCAGACCTTAATGATTTATATAGAAGAGTTATTAATCGTAACAATAGATTAAAAAGATTATTAGATCTTAAAGCACCAGATATTATCATAAGAAATGAAAAACGTATGCTTCAAGAGTCAGTTGACGCTCTTTTTGACAACGGTAGAAGAGGAAGAGTTATTACTGGAACTGGTAAACGACCTTTAAAATCTTTAGCAGAAATGCTTAAAGGAAAGCAAGGTAGGTTTAGACAAAACTTGCTTGGTAAACGTGTTGATTATTCAGGACGATCTGTAATCGTTGTAGGTCCTGAATTAAAGTTGCACCAGTGCGGTCTACCAAAAAAAATGGCATTAGAATTATTTAAGCCCTTTTTATATGCACGTTTAGACAAATTAGGTTTAGCCACTACTATAAAGCAAGCAAAACGCTTGGTTGAAAAAGAGGTTCCAGAAGTATGGGATGCTTTAGAATTTATTACAAGAGAACATCCGGTGCTACTAAACAGAGCACCAACTTTACACAGGCTTGGAGTACAGGCTTTTGAAGTTAAGTTAATAGAGGGTTTTGCAATCGAATTACATCCATTAGTTTGTGCAGCTTTCAATGCAGATTTTGACGGGGATCAAATGGCTGTTCACATTCCACTAAGTTTAGAAGCCCAACTTGAAGCAAGAGTTTTAATGATGTCTACTAATAATATTTTAAGTCCTTCAAATGGTAAACCTATTATTGTTCCGAGCCAGGATATTGTCCTAGGTATTTATTACCTGTCCCAATCAGACGATTTGAATGAAGATAAACCAAAAGGTATTTTCTCTAACATTGATGAAATCGGCCAAGCCATAGAAGATAAATCTATCAGTCTACATTCTAAAATAATTTCTATTTTTGAAACGGTTGATGAAAAAGGAAATAAAGTAAATCAAAAATACACAAGTACAGCCGGAAGATTTTTATTAGCTAACGTTTTACCCAAGCACCATAAAATTAAATTTACTTTAATCGATAGGCTTTTAGCCAAAAAAAATGTTTCTGAAATTATCGATACTATATTTAGATTTTGCGGCCAAAAAGAAACTGTCATATTTTGTGACCGTATAAAGTCATTAGGATTTAAGCACGCTTTTAAAGCTGGTATTTCATTTGGTAAAGATGATTTAATAATACCAGAAACAAAAACAAACTTGATTAACCAAACCAAAAAACAAATTGAAGAATATGAAAAACAATATTCTGATGGATTAATTACAAGAGGAGAGAAGTATAATAAAGTTGTAGATATTTGGTCTAAATGCACAGATACAGTTGCGAATGAAATGATGAAAGAAATTTCGTCAGCTCAAAAAATTTTTCCAGACGGTAGAATAGAAACAAACTCAGTTTTCATGATGGCAGATTCAGGCGCGAGGGGTTCGCAAGCTCAAATGAAACAATTAGCTGGAATGAGAGGATTAATTGCTAAACCTTCAGGTGAAATTATTGAGACACCTATCATGGCAAACTTTAAAGAAGGTTTAACTGTTTTAGAATATTTCAACTCAACCCACGGAGCACGAAAAGGCCTTGCAGATACAGCATTAAAAACTGCAAACTCGGGATATTTAACTAGAAGACTTTGTGATGTAGCTCAAGACTTACAGGTAACAATAAAAGATTGTGGTTCTAAGTCTTCTATCAATATTACAGAAATAATTGAAGGTGGAAATATATTAGTTAGTTTATCAGAAAGAGTTTTAGGAAGAACACCAGCCCAAGATGTTAAACATCCAATTACTGGTGAAATTATAATTAAAAAGAAAAAATTATTAGACGAAGCTGATTGTGAATTAGTTGATGCCGCAGGAGTTAAAGCGGTACAAGTTTTTTCAGTTATAACTTGTGCAGCTCAAAAAGGTGTATGCCAAACTTGCTATGGTAGAGATCTTTCTAGAGGAAAATTAGTGAGCATAGGTGAAGCTATAGGAATGATTGCTGCACAATCGATTGGGGAACCTGGAACTCAATTAACGATGAGAACGTTTCACGTTGGCGGCACAGCTCAAATCAAAGAAGAATCTCAAATTATTTCCCAAAACAAAGGAAAACTGAAGATTATAAATAAAAATCTCATTGAAGACTCTAAGAAAAATATTATTGTGATGGGCAGAAACACTGAGCTTTCAATTGAAGATGCAAATGGAATCCAACTAGGTATTTATAAAGTAATATATGGGTCAAAACTTTTCTTTAAAGATGGTGACATGATCGAAAAAGGAAAAAAAATAGCAGAATGGGATCCTTATACACTTCCAGTAATTGCAGAAACTAGTGGCATTGTAAACTATATGGATTTAGTTGAAGGAACTTCTTTGACAGAGACTATGGATGACTCTACAGGTATTTCTTCAAAATCAGTTACTGACTGGAAATCACTCTCCAAAAATACAGAACTTAAACCAAGATTAACACTTAGAAATGAAAAGGGTGAAGTTATTAAAAAAGCAGATGGTAACGTTGCTAGATATTTCTTAGTACCAGACTCAATTCTTTCAGTAAAAGATGGTCAAAAAGTTTCAGCTGGCGATGTCCTTGCCCGTTTACCTAAAGAAACTTCAAAAACGAAAGACATCACTGGAGGCCTACCTAGAGTAGCGGAATTATTTGAAGCCAGAAAACCGAAAGACAGTGCGATTATAGCTGAGAATGACGGTGTAATAGAATTTGGCAAAGAAATTCGAGGAAAACAAAAAATTTCTATAATTTCTTCTAAAGGTGAAACATCAAATTATTTAATTCCCAAGGGTAAGCATGTTAATTTTAACCAAGGAGAAAAAATAAAAAAAGGTGAATATTTACTTGATGGAGCTCCACTACCTCATGATATTTTAAGAATATTAGGCGTAGAAAAACTTACAGAGTATTTTGTGAGTGAAGTTCAAGAAGTTTACAGACTTCAAGGCGTTGTGATAAACGACAAACACATCGAAACAATAGTTAGACAAATGTTAAAAAAAGTTGAGATTAAAGTACCTGGCGATACAGACTTCTTGTTAAATGAAACAGTAGACTTGATTGACATGGTTAAGATTAACGATGATTTAAAAAAGAATGGGAAAAAACCAGCCGAATATGAGCGAATCTTATTAGGCATAACAAAAGCATCTCTACAAACTAAATCATTTATCTCTGCCGCTTCTTTTCAAGAAACAACCAGAGTATTAACTGATGCTTCTATCAGAGGTAAAGTTGATTACTTAGAAGGCTTAAAAGAGAACGTGATTGTTGGTAGATTAGTTCCAGCTGGAACTGGGCTTACAAAAATGGGTTGGGATAAAGAAGCTAGAAAGCAAGATGAGCTAAGATTAGATGAAATTAAAAAGCAACAACTCGAAAATACCCCGGTAACAGAATAATACTTTAAAAATAAATCAAATTTCACCTATTAAATATTGACTTTTAGCCTTTCAATGTTAGTTTAGCGCAATTTTGATAGTTAGAAGTAAGGTAGTATTTAACCTTAAACACTGACTTAAACGTACCTTGATTAACAAGGCCTGCCTTTAACTTTTTTCTTCAAAATTTGCTATGCCAACTATTAGTCAATTACTTAGAAAACCACGGATTAAACCGGTTACAAGAAATAAAGTTCCTGCTTTAGAAGGGCAACCGTTAAAGCGTGGTGTTTGTTTAAAAGTTTATACAACAACACCAAAAAAACCAAACTCAGCTTTAAGAAAAGTTGCACGTGTAAGATTGTCAAACGGATTTGAAGTTACAGCTTATATTCCAGGTGAAGGTCATAATTTACAAGAACACTCAGTAGTATTGCTTCGTGGTGGCCGTGTAAAAGATTTACCAGGTGTACGTTATCATATTTTAAGAGGAAATTTAGATACACAAGGAATTGCAGCTAGAAAAAAAAGAAGATCATTGTACGGAACAAAAAAACCTAAATAATTTAAATTATGTCTAGAAAAAGAAAAGCACCTGTTAGAAAAGTTTTTCCCGATCCTAAATTTCGATCGGAGTTAGTTTCTAAATTTATTAATTGTATTATGTATGATGGAAAAAGATCTACAGCAGAAAGAATTTTATATGGTGCATTGGATAAAATTCAAGAAACAAACAAACAAGATCCAATAAAAACATTTAATGATGCTATAAGCAACGTTAAACCAAATATTGAATGTAGATCTCGAAGAGTGGGTGGAGCTACATATCAAGTACCGGTAGAAGTTAAAACTAAAAGAGCACAAGCATTGGCATTGAGATGGATCAAAGACGCAACAAGAAAAAGAAAAAACAAAACAATGGCAGAAAAACTATACGCAGAATTATTAGATGCTTCACAAAACAAAGGTGCAGCAATTAAAAAAAGAGAGGATACCCATAGAATGGCAGAATCAAATAAAGCTTTTGCTCATTTTAGATGGTAATTATTTATGACTGAAATAAAATATCCTTTAGAAAAATATAGAAATATTGGGATCATGGCACATATTGATGCCGGTAAAACCACTACTACTGAAAGAATTTTATACTACACAGGAAAAAGTCACAAAATTGGTGAAGTACACGATGGTGCCGCAACTATGGATTGGATGGAGCAAGAGCAAGAAAGAGGTATAACAATTACTTCAGCTGCCACTACTTGTTTTTGGGATAATCACAGAATAAATATTATCGATACACCAGGACATGTTGATTTTACTATTGAAGTAGAAAGATCTTTAAAAGTTTTAGATGGAGCCGTTTGCGTTTTTGATGGAGTTGCTGGCGTTGAGCCTCAATCCGAAACAGTTTGGAGACAAGCGGATAAATACAAAGTACCAAGAATATGTTTTGTTAATAAACTAGATAGAACAGGTGCTGATTTCTACATGTGTGTAGATATGATCAAAGATAGATTAGGTTGTAAACCTTTAGTTTTACAACTACCTATTGGTTCTGAAGCAGACTTAAAAGGCATAGTAGATTTAGTTAAGATGAAAGCTGTTATTTGGCAAAATGAAGATCTTGGTGCGAAATTTGACGTTGTGGAGATTCCAGCTGACCTTAAAGATAAAGCTGCTAAATATAGAAAAGAACTTGTTGAAGCTGCAGTCGAAGAAGACGAAAATTTAATGGAAGCATATCTTGAAGGAAAAGAACCTTCTGAGTCTGAACTTAAAAAATGTATAAGAAAAGGGACGTTAGGATTTAAATTTGTTCCAATAACTACAGGTTCTGCTTTCAAAAACAAAGGTGTTCAGCCTCTTTTAGATGCCGTAGTTGATTATTTACCCAGTCCTATGGATATAGGATCTATCGAAGGAACTAAACTTGGCACAGAAGATAAAGTTCAAATGAAATTTGGAGATAATGAACCATTTAGTGCTCTAGCTTTTAAAGTAGCAAATGACCCTTTTGTTGGTTCCTTAACGTTTATAAGAATTTATTCCGGAACAATTAAAACCGGTACTAGTATTTACAACTCATCAAGAGAAAAAACCGAACGTGTTGGAAGAATGCTGTTAATGCACGCAAATAGCAGAGAAGACACAAAGGAAGCTACAACGGGAGATATTGTTGCCCTAGCAGGTCTTAAATTTACAGTAACAGGACACACTCTTTGCGATGAAGAAAAACCTATATTGTTAGAACCTATGGAATTTCCTGATCCAGTAATAGAAATTGCTGTTGAGCCTAAAACTAAAGCTGACCAAGAAAAAATGGGTGAAGCATTAGGTAGATTAGCTAAGGAAGATCCTTCATTTAGAGTTACCTCTGACGAGGAGTCAGGTCAAACTATTATTAAAGGAATGGGTGAGCTTCATCTAGATATAATTGTAGATAGAATGAAAAGAGAATTTAAAGTAGAGGCGAATATTGGAGCACCCCAAGTAGCTTATAGAGAAACAATACTCAACTCAGCAGAGGTCACGTATATCCACAAAAAGCAAAGTGGTGGATCTGGGCAATTTGCAAAAGTAACCTTAAGCGTAGAGCCACTTGAGCCTGGCAAAGGTAGAGAAATTGAAAATAAAATTAAAGGAGCTTCTATACCCAAAGAATTTATTCCCGGTGTCGAAAAAGGTGTTGAGTCAGTTGCAGAAAGTGGAATTTTAGCAGGGTTTCCAATAATTGATTACAAAGTTACAATACTAGATGGCTTACATCACGATGTAGACTCAAGCGTTTTAGCTTTTGAAATAGCCTCTAGGTATTGTTTTAAAGAACTCTGTCAGAAAGCCACACTAAAACTTTTAGAACCAATAATGAAAGTTGAAGTTGTTACACCTGAAGATTTTATGGGCGATGTAATTGGTGATTTAAATAGTAGACGTGGTCAAGTTGGATCCACAGAACCAAGAGGTAATGCCACGGCAATATCTGCAACAGTACCTTTGGCGAATATGTTTGGTTACATAAATACTTTAAGGTCATCAACGCAAGGAAGAGCTCAATATACAATGCAGTTCAGCCATTATGATAAAGTCCCACAAAACGTGCAGGACGAGGTAACAAAGAAACTAGCTTAATATTATGGATAAACAAAACATACGAATACACTTGAGAGCATATGACAATAAAATTCTAGATCTTTCTACAGAAGAAATTGTTAACACCGCTAAAAGAACTGGAGCTCAAGTAAAAGGTCCTATTCCACTGCCTACAAGAATTGAAAAATACACAGTATTAAGAGGACCGCATATTGATAAAAAAAGTAGAGAGCAATTTGAATCAAGAACACATAAAAGATTAATAGATATAATTGAACCTACTCCCCAAACAGTTGAAGCCTTAATGAAATTAGATTTAGCTTCAGGTGTTGATATAGAAATTAAAATATAGATTATGACATTAGGCTTATTAGGAACCAAAATAGGAATGACAAGAGAGTTTTTGTCAAACGGTCAATCTGTCCCCGTAACAGTAATTCAAGTTGAAAAGGGAAGAATATTGGACGTTATAACTAAAGAAACAAGAGGATATACAGCTGTAAAAGTTGGCTTCTTTCCAATTAAGAGTTCAAAGCTAACCAATCAAATGAAAGGTTACTTTACTAAAAAAAATACTGAACCTAAAAAAGTTTTAAAGGAATTTCGTTTAGATAGTGTAGATAATTTTAAAGAAGGAAATGAATTTGGTTTAGAAATATTAAAAGATACCAAATTCGTAGATGTTAGATCTAAAACGATAGGCAAAGGTTTCGCAGGTGTAATGAAACGATGGAATTTTGGAGGTTTAAGAGCTTCTCATGGTGTTTCAGTTTCTCATAGATCTCATGGATCTACAGGTCAAAGACAAGACCCAGGTAAGGTTTTTAAGGGAAAAAAAATGGCTGGCCACATGGGTGATAAATTGAGAACTATGTTAAATTTAGAGATAGTCAAGTCGGATGTTGAAAATAATTTACTTTATTTAAAGGGATCGATACCAGGATCAAAAAATTCCAAGGTTCTAGTAAGACAATCTATTAAAGTCGTTAGAAGGAAAACATTGTTTGAAAAAATTGAGGCTAAAGCGAAAGAAGCAGCAGCAGCTAAAGGAAAAAAGAAATAATATGAAATTCAGCTTATTAAACCTTGAAGGTGGAAAATCGGAAACAATGGATGTTTCGGATAAAATTATGAATTTAAAGTTTAATCATAAATTAATAAAATATGTAATTGACTGGCAGTTAAACCATCAAAAACCTAGGACCGCTAAAACAAAACAAAGAAACGAAATTAGAGGATCTACAAAAAAGATTTATGCTCAAAAAGGAACTGGGCAAGCAAGACACGCAAGTAAAAAAGCACCTTTATTTGTTGGTGGTGGCCAAGCACACGGACCCAAAGGAGCGGTTTATAAAATAAAAAAAATTAACAAAAAAGTTAGAAAACTAGCCCTTGCACAAACTTTAGCTAAAAAAAATACTGATAAACAGCTACACATTTTATCTGATGTAAAAAAAGAATTTAATAAAACCAAAAGTTTTAATAAATTTTTATTAAGCAATAAACTGTCAAATGCCTTAATAGTATCCGATAAAAATTCTGAGAAAAATTTTGTAAGATCAGCAAGAAATATAAAAAATATTAAAGTAATAAGCGATGAAGGTGCTAATATTTATGATATGTTAAAGTACACCAACGTAATTATTACTTCTACATCAATGAAAAAAATAGAAACTCGATTACTAGATGAAAAAAATTAATTCAACAGATTCTATACGACAGCCAATTGTTACAGAAAAAGCTACTATTTTATCTGAACAAAATAAAACTGTGTTCAAAGTTCATTCTGGAGCTAATAAAAAATCTATCAAAAAAAATATAGAGAAGTTGTTTAAAGTCACCGTTGTTAAAGTAAATATTATTAACACAAAAACAAAAAAGAAATTAAAACAAGGTAAAGTTTCAAAAAAACCAGGGTACAAAAAAGCAATTATTACCCTAAAAAAGGGTCAAAGTATTGATCTGACAACTGGAATTTAATTATGGCATTAAAATCATTCAAACCTTATACGAAATCTACACGTGGGACTGTTCTAGTTGATAAAAGTCAATTATGGAAAGGCGCTTCTTACAAGCCACTTACCGTTGGACAGCACTCTACAGGAGCAAGAAATAACATGGGTAGAATTACCTCAAGACATAGAGGTGGAGCACACAAACATAAATATAGAATTATAGATTTTCATAGATCAAAGAGAAACATTAAAGGTGTAGTTGAAAGAATAGAATACGATCCGAATAGAACTGGCTACATTGCTTTAATAAAATACGAAGACAATGACATGAGATATATTATATGTCCCCAAAAATTAGTAATCGGTGACACGGTTGAAGCAGGAAAGAATGTTGAAATTAAAATAGGAAATTGTTTAGCGTTAAGAGATACTCCTCCTGGAACAGAAATTCACAATATTGAATTGGTACCAGGATCTGGCGGAAAACTAGCTAGATCTGCAGGTTCATCTGCGACACTAACTGGCTTCGATGGTGATCATGCATTGATAAGATTAGGATCAGGTGAAACAAGAAAGGTTTCCTCAAATTGTATGGCAACACTTGGGGCTGTTTCAAATCCAGATCAAAAAAATATTAAAGTTGGTAAAGCAGGTAGAACTAGATGGAAAGGTCAAAGGCCTCAATCAAGAGGTGTTGTTATGAATCCTGTTGATCACCCACATGGTGGTGGTGAAGGAAAAACAGCTGGAGGAAGAAATCCAGTATCTCCATGGGGTCAGTCAGCAAAAGGATTAAAAACTAGAAAACCTCAGAGAAGCGATAAAATGATAATTTCAAGAAGAAAGAAAAGGAGAAAATAATGGCCAGATCTGTTTGGAAAGGACCATTTGTGCATCCAAGTTTATTAAAAAAAATCGATAAAATTAAATCTGGTGAACCAAAAAGACCTATCAAGACTTGGTCGAGAGATTCAACTATAATTCCAGATTTTGTTGGTCATAGTTTTTTAATACATAATGGAAAATCTTTTATAGCCATAAGTGTTTCCGAAGAAATGGTTGGTCATAAATTAGGAGAGTTTGCAGCAACAAGAACTTTCAGAGGCCACACGCCAGCAGATAAAAAAGCAGCACCAGCATCAGCCGCAAAACCGGGAGGAGCAGGTGGAAAAAAATAATATTTCAGTTACAGCAGTAAATAAAAATGTTAGATCAAGCACGCGTAAAATTGCTTTGATTCTCGATTTCATAAAAGGTAAAAAAGCAGATGTTGCAATTAGAGATTTAGAGTTTACAAGAAAAAGAATAGCACACGATGTTAAGAAGACAGTGCAATCTGCGGTAGCCAACGCAGAAAATAACTATCAATACGACATTGACAACCTTTATATTAAGGAAGCATACGTCGGAAAATCGATTGTTATGAAAAGGTTTAGACCTAGGGCCAAAGGAAGAGCAAGTGCTATAAAAAAACCTTTTAGTAGAATTACGATTATTTTAGGTGAAAAAAAGATTACAGAAAAAAAAATTAAAAATGAAGCTGTTAAAAAAATTAAAAATGAAGCTACAATAGAGGTTAAAAAATAATTATGGGACAAAAAATCAATCCAATTGCATTTAGACTAGGAGTTAATCGTGGTTGGGATTCTATTTGGTTCGCTAAAAAAAAAGAATTTGGAAAATATTTAATAGAAGATTTTAAAATCAGAAAATATATACAAAAAAATATTTTAAATTCAGGTGTATCAGATATTATTATAGAGAGATCAGGAAAAAAATTAATTGTCTCAATACACACATCAAGACCTGGCTTTGTTATTGGTAAAAAAGGAGCTGACATAGAAAAAATTAAATCCAACGTTCTTAAAATTTCAAAAGATAGTGAGATAACAATAAACATTAAAGAGATAAAAAAACCTGAACTTAATTCATATTTAGTAGCAGAAAATATAGCCACACAATTAGTAAAAAGAATTGCCTACAGAAGAGCCATTAAGAGAGCTATGCAATCAGCGAGCAGACTTGGTGCTTTAGGCATTAAAGTTATGGTAAGCGGAAGATTAGCGGGAAATGAAATAGCTAGAACGGAATGGGAAAGAGATGGCAGTATTCCTTCTCACACATTAAGAGCAAATATTGATTATGGTACAGCCGAAGCCTTAACTACATATGGAATTATAGGAATAAAAGTTTGGATTTACAAAGGACAATTGTTCGAAAAAGATGTTGATCAAGAAAAAAAAGAAAGAGTAAAAAATAAAAATGCTACAGCCAGTCAGAACTAAATTTAGAAAAGCTTTTAAAGGCAGAATTCACGGTAAGGCAACTAGAGCTGCAATATTAAACTATGGCACCTATGGATTAAAAGCTCTAGAGCCAGAAAGAATTATTGGCAAGCAAATAGAAGCTGCCAGAGTTGCCTTGACACGATATATGAAAAGAACAGGAAGAGTCTGGACTAGAATATTTCCGAACATCCCAGTGTCAAAAAAACCAACCGAAGTAAGAATGGGCAAAGGAAAAGGCAACATTGAATATTATGCATGTAGAGTGAAACCAGGTCGAATAATATTTGAAGTTGATGGTGTCACAGAGGAAATCGCTAAAATTGCTTTATATAAAGCAGCTGCAAAATTACCTATAAAAACAAAATTTATTAAAAGATAAAATGAACAAAAATAAAAAAGAAGATAAAAAATTAACTGGGGAACAGGCTGTTAAAAAAATTCAAACTCTAAAAAAAGATTTATTTAACATCAGGTTTAAAAAAATTAATGGACAAGTTGAAAACGCAGCTCAGTATAGTGAAATAAAAAAAAGTATAGCAAGATTATACACAACAATTAATGCAAAGGCTTCTAAATGAGTAAAAGAGTATTAAAAGGAAAAGTTGTTAGCTCAAAGAACGACAAAACAATAGTTGTTCAAGTTATTAGAAAATTTCAACATCCTTTCTATGGCAAAGTTATTTCAAGATCAAAAAAATACCATGCCCATGATGAAAAAAATAAATTTAAAGAAGGAGATGCTGTTGAAATTTCAGAATGTGCTCCTATTTCTAAGAAAAAAACCTGGGAGGTAATGGATAAATGATTCAAAATCATACAGAATTAATGGTTGCAGATAATACAGGAGCTAAAAGAGTTGAATGTATTAAAGTTCTTGGTGGATCAAAAAGAAGATATGCTGGCGTCGGCGATCTGATAGTAATAACGGTTAAAGATGCAATACCTAAGGGCAAGGTTAAAAAAGGTACTGTACATAGAGCAGTCGTAGTTAGAACACGAAAAGAAATATTTAGAGATGATGGATCAAAAATACAATTCGATCATAACGCAGTAGTTCTAACCGACGAAAAAGGAGAACCTATTGGAACTAGAATATTTGGCCCAGTAACACGAGAATTAAGAGCAGCTGGTCACACAAAAATTATTTCATTAGCTCCGGAGGTTATTTAAACATGATAATAAAAAAAGGAAACCAAGTGAAAGTAATTACTGGAAAAGACAAAGGAAAGACTGGTGAAGTTATTGAAATTAACAGGAAGCTAAACATGATAAAAGTTAAATCTATAAACCTAGTAAAGAAACACCAAAAGCCTACAAAAGAAAATAAAGGTGGGATTATATCAAAAGAAAGCTTTATCCATTACTCAAACGTTAAAAACCTAGAAGTTAAAAAAGAAGCAACAAAAAACAAATAAATGATACCCAGATTAAAAAACATATATGAAAAAGAAATTTTGCCAAAGTTAATGACAAAATTGAACTGTGCGAATAAGCATCAGGCTCCTAAAATTAGCAAAATTATCTTAAACGTAGGTTTGGGAGAAGACGCCACTGATGCAAAAAAAATTAAATCATGTCAAGATGATATAACATCTATTGCTGGCCAAAAAGCAGTTGTCACAAAATTTAAAAAATCTATAGCAAATTTTAAAACTAGGAAAGGTTTTCCGGCGGGTGTCAAAGTTACCCTAAGATCAACAAAGATGTACGAATTTATCGATAGACTTGTTAATATTGCACTGCCAAGAATAAAAGACTTTAGAGGTCTAAGTGCAAATGGCATAGATAAGTTTGGTAACTATAGTTTTGGGATAAAAGAACATATAATTTTTCCAGAAGTGAATTTTGATAAAGTTGATAAAATAAGAGGCATGGATATTACCCTGGTTACTACAAGCAAATCAAAAGAAGCAACGCTAGAACTTCTAAAAGAATTCAATTTTCCGTTAACACCAAAAATAAAAAACTAAAATATGGCTAAAATAAGCGCAATACAAAAAAACCTAAAAAGAATAAAATTAGTTGAAAAATTTTTAAAAAAGAGAACAGCTTTGAAAAAAATAATAAAAGATAAAAAGCTTCCCTTGTCTGACAGATTCGCAGCTCAACTTAAGTTAAATAAATTACCAAAAAATTCCGCTAAAATAAGAGTGGTTAATAGATGTGAAATCACAGGAAGACCACACGGAGTATATAGAAAACTAAAAATATCAAGGATAGCACTAAGAGAAATGGCTTCATCGGGAAAAATTCCCGGCATGACCAAATCTAGCTGGTAAGGAAAAATATGACTTTAATGGATCCAATAGGAGATATGTTAACAAGAATTAGGAACGGTCAATCAAGACTTATGCCTAAAGTTGAAATGCCGTCATCTAGTTTTAGACTTAAAATTTTAGAAGTTTTAAAAGTGGAAGGATTTATTTCAAGTTATCATATTGAAAAAAAAGAAAATAATAAAATTTCATTAATTGTAGATCTTAAATATTATGAAGGAAACCCTGTAATCAAAGACATTAAAAGAATTTCTAAACCAGGTAGAAGAGTTTTTTCAAGTGCAACAAGCATTCCTAGAATTCAAAATGGACTGGGTTTAGCAATCATATCGACTAATAAAGGAGTTATGTCTGACATCGAAGCGAGAAAAAATAATATCGGTGGAGAGGTCATTTGTAGGGTATTTTAATGTCTAAAATCGGAAAAAAAAATATTACTGTGCCAAAAGATTCTTCAGTTAAGTTTGAAAACGGAGTTGTCACTGTCACTGGACCTAAAGGATCAAAAACATTATCTATAAATGATAAAATATTTTCAACCACGATGAATGAAAAAAATGAATTTAACATTAAGCCATTGGCTAAAAATTTAGACACAAAGACATCTGTAATGTGGGGCACTTATAGAAGCTTAATTAACAACGCTGTATTAGGTGTTTCAACTGGACATCAAAAAATTCTAGACATTACAGGAGTTGGTTTTAGGGCAAATTTAAAGGGAGATATACTTAACCTACAACTAGGTTTTAGCCATGATATTAATTTTAAAATTACAAAAGAGGTTAAAATAGCCGTAGAAAAAATGACTATAATTACAATTACTGGTGTTGATAAAGAAATAGTATCTAAAGTAGCTTCTGATATTAAAGCACTTAAGCCCGTTGAACCATATAAAGGCAAAGGAATTAGAGAAAGAAATCAATACGTTCTAAGAAAAGAAGGTAAAAAGAAATAGTATGAAAAAAGTAAATAAAACAAAAAAAAGAGAGCTTAGAAATAGAAAAAAACTGAAGACTGTTTCAAACAGATATCGAGTTTCGATCTTTAGATCTTTAAAAAATATGTCTGCTCAGATTATAGATGATAAAGAGAAAAAAACTCTTGTTTCGGCCTCTTCAATAGAAAAGGAAATTAAAGCTAACAAAAAAAAGAAAAGCGAGACCTCTTCTTTATTAGGTGAAGTACTAGCTAAAAGAGCGGTAGAGAAAAAGATTACTAAAGTTTACTTTGACCGTGGATCCTACAGATATCACGGACGTATAAAAATGTTTGCAGACTCGTTAAGAAAAAATGGATTGGAGTTTTAAATGGCTGAATGGAAAAAAAGAGTTAGTGAATACAAAGAAAGACTAGTAGCTATAAATAGAATTACTAAAGTAGTTAAAGGTGGAAGAAGATTTGGTTTCGCAGCTCTAATGGTTGTAGGTAATGAAAAAGGATCTATTGGTGTAGGTAGCGGAAAATCAAAACAAGTTCCAGATGCAATAAAAAAAGCTACACAAGACGCTACTAGAAATTTAATCAAGATTTCTCTTAAAGACGGAAGAACTTTACATCACGACGTTAAGGGTAGAAATGGATCTGGAAAAGTAATTTTAAGGTCAGCACCAGTTGGAACTGGTATCATTGCAGGAGGTCCTATTAGAGCTGTTTGTGACGTGCTAGGCATTCAAGACATTGTCGCTAAATCTGTTGGATCTGCTAATCCACACAATGTAGTGAAAGCTTCTATTGACGCTTTGTTATCTCAGGCTTCACCAAAACTTTTATCTGCTATGAGAGGAAAAAAAATATCTGAAATAGTTTCCAAAAGAGAAAATACAAAATGAAATTAAATAATTTAGTAAAAACGAACATTAAAAAAATTAGACCAGGACGTGGTATAGGATCTGGTAAGGGAAAAACTGGAGGTAGAGGTATAAAAGGTCAAAAATCTAGATCTGGTGTTGCAATCAAAGCATTTGAAGGTGGTCAGACCCCTTTATATAGAAGATTGCCAAAGAGAGGCTTCAAATCTTTCGCCCCTGACAATATTGCAATTATTAATTTGTCCCATCTACAAAAATTTCATGATAATAAAAAAATTGATCTTAATAATCCGATTGATTTAAAATTTTTACAACAAAAAAAAATAATAAATAAAAAATATATTAAATTAAAGATATTAGGCGATGGAGATTTAAAAAATAAAATCAATATAACTGCAAATTTTGCATCTAAACAAGTTAAATCAAAAATTGAGAAAGTTGGTGGTACACTTAATATACTTAAGAAATTTGTTTCTAAGCAAGGAATTGCTAGTGTTGCAAAAAAGCTTACCGAAAACATTGATACTACAAAAAAATAGAAATCATAATGTCTAACGAAAATTTTAATCAAGGAGCTCTTTCTAAAGCTAGTGATTTAAAGAGTAGAATTTTTTTTACCATAGGTATTTTAATCGTTTATCGAATAGGAACATACGTTCCTTTAGCTGGTATTGACCCGCAAGCTCTAACCCAAATAATGAGTGATGCACAAAAGGGCTTACTTGGCATGTTTAATGTCTTTTCTGGAGGCGCCGTAACTCGTATGGCTATATTTGCCCTAGGTATTATGCCCTACATATCTTCTTCAATTATAATTCAACTTTTAACAGGCACCTCTGATTACTTTAAAAACTTAAAACAACAAGGTGAAATAGGAAGAAAAAAAATAACTCAATTAACTCGATACGGAACTGTTCTTATTGCATGCTTGCAAGGGTATGGAGTATCTGTAGGTCTAGAGAATGCCGGTTCGCTAGTTCTTGATCCGGGTATGTCTTTTAGAATAACAACAACCATTGCACTAGTCGCTGGAACCACTTTCTTAATGTGGCTTGGCGAACAAATTACATTAAGAGGTGTTGGTAATGGAATTTCATTAATAATTTTTTCCGGTATTGTTGCAGAAATACCAAGAGCTTTAGCTTCCACATTTGAATTAGGACGTACTGGAGCTCTATCAGCTACATTGATTGTAATTATTTTTATATTAATAATTGCTACAGTTCTTTTTATAGTTTTTTTTGAAAGAGCTATGCGAAAAATTTTAATCAATTACCCAAAGAGGCAAGTAGGAAATAAAGTTTATGGCGGAGACTCTTCTCACTTACCGCTTAAAATAAATACTGCAGGAGTAATACCTGCTATATTTGCATCTGCACTACTTTTATTACCAGTAACATTAACTAATTTTGGTTTTTCGAATTCAGATACATTTTTGAACATTTCCTCAATGTTTACTCAGGGCCAGCCTCTTTACATGTTATTATATGCATCAGGAATTATTTTCTTTTCTTTTTTTTACACATCAATAGTTTTTAACCCAACGGAAACAGCAGAAAACTTAAGAAAGCATGGCGGGTATATTCCAGGCATTAGGCCCGGTGAAAGATCTGCAGAATACATTGAGACAATCTTAAATAGATTAACAACTATTGGAGCTTTGTACTTAACTTTTGTTTGTTTACTTCCTGAGTTTTTAATTTCAAAGTATCCAATTCCTTTTTACTTGGGTGGAACATCAATTCTAATTGTTGTTGTAGTTGCCATGGATACAGTAACACAGGTTCAAACTAGATTAATGACCTCTCAGTATGAATCATTAATAAAAAAAACAAAATTCGGTAAATAAAAAGACCTAAGATGAATATTATTATATTTGGACCGCCAGGAGCAGGTAAGGGTACACAATCTGATTTTATAGTAAAAAACTTTAGCCTTTTTAAACTATCTACCGGTGATTTATTAAGAGAAGAAATAAAAAAAAAAACTCAATTAGGTTTAAAAATAACTTCAATTGTAAATTCAGGTTCTTTAGTATCAGACAATATAATAAATAGCTTAATTGAAAAAATTATTTCAGATAAAAAATATGAAAATCGAATTATATTTGACGGTTATCCAAGAAATTTAGCTCAAGCTGAAAATTTAAACAAACTTCTATCTAAGTACAATCAAAAAATTGATATTGTTATTAGGTTAAAAGTTTCGTTAGATGTAATAAAAAAAAGAATTACTGGCAGACTCACATGCTCTAAATGTTCAAAAACATTCAATGAATTTTTTACTCCTCCACCTAGTAATATGACCTGTAGTTGTGGCGAGCTTTTACAAAAAAGAGATGATGATAATGTAGTCATTTCTATAAAAAGGTTTGAAACCTACGAAGCAACTACTGAACCGCTTTTAGAATACTATAAAAGAATGAATTTAGTAAAAGATCTTGATGGAGAAATGAATATTGAGAGTATTCAGAGTAAAATAAGTGATTATTTGACCGTTATAGAGGCTTGACTTTGTAAAATAACGCCCTATAAATACATTTTTTAAACTTATACCCAATAAACTATGGCCCGAATAGCCGGAATTAATATTCCTCCGAATAAAATTGTAAGCATAGCATTAACTTATATTCATGGTATTGGTCTGCATTCTTCTAAACAAATCTGCGAAAAATTAGATATAGCGCAGGACGTTAGAGTAAATAATTTAACTGAAGATCAGGTTCTTAAAATTACGGAGTATATTAACACAAATCATAAAGTTGAGGGAGATCTAAGGAGAGAAATATCTTTAAACATTAAGAGACTGGTAGACTTGGTTACATACAGAGGCACACGACATAAAAAAAAATTACCAGTTAGAGGACAAAGAACCCACAGTAACGCTCGTACAAGAAAAGGGAAAGCGGTGGCTATAGCTGGAAAAAAACTTACACCACAGAAATAATATTTAATTTATGAATAAAAAAATTGAAGAAAAAAAAGAATCTAAGATTGTAAAGACTGAGACTGTAAAAAAATCAGAAAAAGTTTCTACTTTTAAAAAAAAGAAAAAAGTTAAAAGAAATATAATTTCTGGGATAGCTTATGTTTATTCAACTTTTAATAATACAATTATATCAATAGCTGATGAAAGCGGAAATGTTATAGCTTGGTCTTCTGCTGGAGCTAAAGGTTTTAAAGGATCAAGAAAGTCTACCCCGTATGCAGCTCAAGTTGCCGCTGATGATGCTGGTGGTAAAGCATACGAACAAGGTCTGAGAAGTTTATCTGTTGAAGTTAAAGGCCCAGGTTCTGGAAGAGAAACTGCATTAAGAGCGTTTCAATCTAAAGGTTTTAAAATTACATCAATTAAAGACACAACACCAATGCCACATAACGGCACAAGACCACCTAAAAGAAGGAGAGTATAATGCAAGTAGAAAATAATATTATAGATAACAATTGGAAAGCGTTAATTAAACCTAATAAACTAAAAATTACTAACAACGAAGATAAGTCTTCAGCCTCTGTGGTAGCAGAGCCTCTAGAAAAAGGTTTTGGTCAAACTTTAGGAAATGCTCTTAGAAGAATTTTACTTTCATCTATACAGGGCGCTGCTGTAACAGCTATACAAATTGATGGTGTGTTACATGAATTTTCATCTATAAAAGGTGTTAGAGAAGATGTGACAGATATAGTTTTAAACGTAAAAAATTTAGCAATTAAATCTTCAGTAAACTCAGCAAAAAAAATTATATTAGACATTAAAGGTCCAAAAGAAGTTAAAGCAAAAGACATGGAACTACCTTCAGAAATAGAAATATTAAATCCAGAACAAGTAATTTGTAATTTAGATGAAAAAACTAATTTTCACATGGAATTAATAGTGAGTACTGGAAAAGGATATGTTCCTTCAACTAAAAATAAAGGAGAAGATAGTCCATTAGGGCTAATCGCTGTTGATTCACTATTTGGTCCAGTTAAAAAAGTAGCATACACAGTGGAAAACACAAGAGCAGGAAGCTCTTTAGACTATGACAAGTTATTAATGAATATCGAAACAAATGGAACAGTTAATGCAGAAGATGCTATTGCTTACGCGGCAAGAATTTTTCAAGATCAGTTAGCAATGTTTGTTAATTTTGATGATCCAAAAGAAGTTGTTAAAGAAGTAAAGTCAACTGAACCAGAGTTTAATAAGAATTTATTAAAAAGAGTTGAGGAATTAGAGCTATCCGTTAGATCTATGAATTGTTTAAAAAATGACAATATAATTTATATCGGAGATTTAGTTCAAAAAACAGAACCAGAAATGTTAAGAACTCCTAATTTTGGCAGAAAATCTCTGAATGAAATCAAAGAAGTCTTAAGTACAATGTCATTATATTTAGGCATGGAAATACCGAACTGGCCACCTGACAATATTGCGGAAATGTCAAAACAATTAGAGGAAAACAATTATTAAATAATGAGACACGGTTTTGGACATAGAAAGTTAAATAGAACTGCTGAGCATAGAAAAGCTCTGTTTCAAAATATGCTTAATTCGTTAATTAAGTATGAGCAAATTACAACAACACTACCTAAAGCGAAGGAACTAAAACCTTTAATAGATAAAGTTATTACCATTGGCAAACAAAACAACTTAAGTAACAAAAAAAGATTATTTTCAAAACTACAAGACAAAAGTTCGGTGGTTAAGGTTTTTGATATTCTTTCCTCTAGATACCAGAAAAGGCAAGGTGGCTATTCAAGGGTATTAAAAGCTGGATTTAGATACGGCGATGACGCTCCCATGGCAATTATAGAACTTGTTGATAGAGATGTAGAAGCTAAAAAAATTGATAAGCCAAAAAAAGTTGAAACTAAAGAAAAGGATGCCGCACCAGTTGTAGCAACTAAATAAGCACTTTAAGATACCCTTCTTATGTTTAAAAAGTTTGAGGTAGAAAAAGACTTCCATAACACTCGTTTTGATCGTTGGTTTAAAAATAAAGTTTTAGATATTCCACAAGGTTTGATTGAAAAAATCATTAGAAAAAACCAAGCAAAAGTAAATGGTAAAAAAACTAAAAGTTCTTACCGGGTAAAAGAAAATGATATTATTGAAATTTTTAATATCGATAAAATAAAAAAAACAGAAAAAAATATAATTACACAGTACATACCATCACCAACTGAAAGAGATAAATATGACGATTTTATAATAGAAAATAATGAAAACTTTATAGTTATAAATAAACCTGCTGGTATAGCAGTTCAATCTGGAACAAAATCTTTCAAAAATGTAGTAGATACTTTAAGAGAGACTAAATATTTTGAAGATTCTAAACCTTTTATCGTTCACAGACTTGATAAAGAAACTTCAGGTATTTTAATAGTTGCCAAGACAAGAGAGTACGCTCAATTATTTACCTCTTTATTTCGTATAAGAAAAATTCACAAGACTTATTTAGCTGTTGTTTATGGCGAAGTCGCTAAAGAGATTAAAGTTTTAGAAGATGATTTAGTATTATATGAGAAAGAAAGAAAAATTGTCCAGAAGGCAATTTCATATCTAAAAATTTTAAAGAATAGTTCTGAATATTCATTATTAGAATTAAGACCTATAACAGGAAGAAAACATCAGCTTAGAAAACAACTTTACAATATTGGAAACTCTATAATAGGTGATGATAAATATTATGTAAAAAGAAGTAATAATTTTATAAAAAGTAAAAATTTAATGTTACATGCGTATGAAATTAAATTTATGATTAACAATGTAAAATATAATTTTAAAGCAGATTTTAATAAAGAATTTAAAGACTTTATAATTAAAAAAGATTTAAATATTTTTTAAATTTTTTAAGAATATTTTTGTTAAATTTTCTTCAACATTTTTAATCTTTATATTAGATTCTTTTGTAATAGAAGTGATCTTTCTGTTATCTAGTCCACAAGGAACAATTTTTTTATAATGATTCAATGAATTGTTAATATTTATTGAACAACCGTGATAGGCAATCCACTGAGTAACACGTATACCAATAGCTGCAATTTTATTACCATTAACCCAGACTCCAATATTATCTTTATCTGCATAACTATTTATTTTATAAATTTTTAGAAATTCAATAATACTATTCTCAATATTTCTAACTAAATTTTTAATGTCTTTTTTTCGCTTATTTAAATCTAGAACTATATAAATGATTTTTTGACCTGGATTATGAAGGGTTACTTTTCCACCTCTATTAGTTTTAATAATTCTAATTTTTTTATCTAATATTTCACTTTCATCAAATCTTATACCTGCCGTATAAGTTAGTGGATGTTCTAAAATCCACAACAAGTCTCTAGATTTATGTTTTTTGATAGAATCTACTCGTTTTTTAAGAAGTTCAAATGCTGATTTATAAAGAACTAATTTTTTACTTATCTTAACCTGTATAGTCATTTTAATTTGAATTTTATCATTAGATCAACTAATAGTCTTCCAAATAATGTAATAGGAATTTTTATGAGTCTTGTAAAATCGATAGGTAACAAAAAAGTCAATTTCGATTTTAATAAAAATTTTATTAGTATTTTTATTGATAAAATTAATAGCAGTGATCTTCAATTTATCAATCAGACTCTTAAAGAACTACATCCTTCTGATGTAGCTAATTTAATAGAAAATTTACCATATGAAACTCGTGTCAAGCTTATCGAAATCGAGTCATTCAATATTGCGCCAGAAATTTTTATAGAATTAAATGAGTCTGTACAAGGTGAAGTTTTGCAGCTGTTATCAATTAATTCAATTTCAAATATTGTAAGAAGGTTAGAATCTGATAACGCAGTTGCTATTTTAGAAAATTTGGATTTGGATAAAAAAAATTCTATTTTAGATACTTTACCACCTAAAGATAGGTTTTTATTAGAAGAAGGACTTAGCTATCCTGAGGATTCCGCTGCTCGTATTATGCAAAGAGAATTTACCGCTATACCAAGTGACTGGACCGTAGGTCAGACCATTGATTATTTAAGAGAAAGTAAGGACTTGCCTCAGGAATTTCTAGAAATATTTATAGTTGATAGTGACTTTAAGCCAATCGGAATCGTTCCTTCTTCTCGAGTTTTAAGAACTGCTAGGGAATCTAAAATGAATTTAATAATGAGAGAAATGCCTGTTCTTATCTCGGTAAATATGGACAAAGAAGAGGTAGGACACACTTTCGAAAATTATAATTTAGTTTCTGCAGGCGTTGTGAACAAAAATAATAAGTTAGTGGGCATGATTACTGCAGATGATGTAGTTACTGTAGTTCAAGAAGAAGCTGAAGAAGACGTTTTAAGGCTAGCAGGGGTAGGCGATGAAGAAATAACTGACTCTGTATTTTTAAAAACTAAAAGAAGATTTAATTGGCTTTTAGTTAATTTAGCTACAGCACTACTTGCCTCTTGGGTTATCAGTATATTTGGAGCTGAAATTGAAAAAGTTGTTGCTTTAGCTTTTTTAATGCCAATCGTTGCTTCGATGGGTGGTAACGCTGGCATGCAAACACTTGCTGTAACGATTAGAGCTATCGCTACCAAGGAACTTTCCAGTAGCAATATTAATAAGATTGTTGGAAAGGAATTCTTTATAGGAGTTTTAAATGGAATAATTTTTGCAATTATTACCGGTGCAATTGTTCTATTGTGGTTTAAGCAGATTGACCTTTCAATAATTATCGCAGCCTCTATGGTCCTAAATATGATTGTTGCAGGCTTGTTTGGAATTTTGATCCCTGTAACTTTAAAAAAAATGAAAATTGATCCAGCGTTAGCTTCTAGCGTTTTTGTAACTACTGTTACGGATGTAATTGGTTTTCTATCGTTCTTAGGTATCGGATCTTTAGTTTTTTTATAGGTTATCAATTAGTCTTATACCATTGACATAATAAGCTATAAAAATATTGAATTTAGATTTAAAATTTTTACATACCTTTTTTTGATCTAAATTTATACATTCTATATAATCAACTTTGTTAGCTCCTAAGTGTAATAGTTTATTAATAACTAATGATTTATTTTTATTTAAAATCTTTTTAAGTATAAATTTTTTATTGTTTTTAATAAATTTGTAAATTTTTCCTACTATCCTAAGATGATTCTTGTTGAGTTTTGAATTTCTAGAAGAAAGTGCAGCACCATTATTTTCTCTTACAGTTGTACAATGAACGATATTAGTTTTTATTCTATTTTTAGTGATATGTGATTTAATTATTGCTAATTGTTGAAAATCTTTCATGCCTAAATATAGATATTTAGGGTTTATGATATCCAAAAATCTATTAATTACATTAACCACTCCTTTGAAATGAAGAGGTCTAGATTTTCCGCAAAGAACTTTTGAAAAAGGATCTAAATAAATTTTTGTTTTAGGCTTGAAAGAATAAATATCTTTATCATTTGGAATATAAAGATAATCAATTTTAATTTTTTTTAATATTTTTATATCTTTATTTAATTTTCTTGGATATTTACTAAAATTTTTTTTCGAATTAAATTGCTTTGGATTAACATATATTGAAACTAAAACTTCATTTGATTTCTTTTTAGCTTTATTTATTAAGCTTATGTGGCCCTTGTGTAGAGCCCCCATAGTAGGAATAAAAGCGATTTTTTTAAGAGTTGAAATCTCTTTAATTAAATTTTTTTTGTATTTAAATATTTTCATTTGTAATAATTGAAATTTAAAAGTAAAAGAAACTTATGTTAAGACAAGCAATAATACCACTAGCTGGACTCGGCACAAGACTTTTGCCCTTTTCCAGCGTTATGCCCAAAGAATTACTTCCCATAAATGGTAAATCTAATTTAGAGCATATTCTTGATGAGTGCATAGAAGCGGGAATTAAAGAATTTATATTCATTATATCAAAAAAAAAAGAAAGTATAAAAAAATATTTTTTTAATGACAAATTTTATAAATCTATATTAGCTAAAAAAAAAGATAAAAAAATTGAAGCGTCTTTTAAAAAGTTAAAAAGTTATCAAAAAATGATTAAATTTGTGTATCAAAATAAACCTAAGGGCACGGGTGACGCTATTCTAAAGTGTAAAAAACTAATAACAGCATCACATTTTTTAATGTTATTTCCTGATGATTTAATAATTAAAAAAAACTGTACTGCCGAACTCATTTCTCTTCATAAAAAAATGAAAAGTTCTATTATCGCAACTAAAATTGTAGACAAAAAATCAGTTTCTAGATGGGGGATACTTTCTTTGAAAGATAAAAAAAAAAATTATTTTAGAATTAAAGATATTGTTGAAAAACCAACTATAAAAAAATCACCTTCCAACTACGCAGTAATTGGAAGATATATTTTACCAAAAACTATAATAGGTAAATTAAAAAACTTGAAACCAGGCCAAGGAGGTGAAGTACATATAACAGATGCTATTAAAAAATTAATTGATGATGGAGAGAGTTTTTATGGAAATATATTCAAAGGAAAATATTTAGACTGCGGTACGCTGAACGGATATATAAACTCTACACTGGAAATCTCTAAGGAAAATAAAAAATGAATATTTGTATGATAGGTACGGGGTATGTTGGACTCGTAAGTGGTGCTTGTTTTGCTGATATGGGTCATACCGTTCATTGCGTAGACAACAACCAAGAAAAAATTAAAAAATTAAATTCTGGAGAATGTCCTATTTATGAACCTGGTCTAAACGAACTTATTAAAGAAAACTTCCGTTCCAAAAGATTAATTTTTACTTCAAATCTGTCTGAAGGTGTAAATAAATCAGATATTATTTTTATATGTGTTGGAACTCCAACAAAAAAAAACTCAACTTCAGTTGATTTAAATTATGTTTTTAAAGCCGCTCAAGAAATAAAAGAGATTTCTAAAAAGAGAAAAATTATTGTTACTAAATCTACCGTTCCTGTAGGAACAGGTGACATGTTAGAAAAAATCTTTAAAAATAGAAAAAAATTTATAATTATATCAAATCCTGAATTTTTGAGAGAAGGGGATGCATTAAGAGACTTTCGATTTCCAGATAGAATAATTGTAGGGTCAAATTCGGCAAATTCATTTAAAATTATGAAAAATTTATATTTACCTTTAATTAACAAAGGTGCTAAATTTTTTACAACAAATAGAAGAGGAGCTGAACTGATTAAATATGCATCTAATGCCTTTTTAGCTACAAAAATTACTTTTATTAACGAGATTGCAAACCTGTGTGAAAAAATAAATATTAACGTCGAGGACATCTCTTTAGGAATGGGATCCGACGTTAGAATTGGAGGCCGATTTTTAAGACCAGGACCTGCTTATGGAGGTTCATGCTTTCCTAAAGATACAAAAGGATTGGTGTCAATTGCAAACAAAGAAAGAGTTGATCTGTCTATTGTTAAATCTGTAATTAAATCAAACCACAATAGAAAATATCTACTTTTAAAAAGAATAGATGATATTTTTACTAAAAATATAAGAAATAAGAAAATTGTCTTTTTAGGTGTAACATTCAAACCAAATACCGATGATATGCGTGATGCAGCAAGTCTATTTATGATACCTGAACTGCACAAAAGAAAAGCATTAATATCGTACTACGATCCAACTGGAGAAAAAAAAGAGTTTAGTAGCTTAAAAAAATGCTCTTATGTTTCAGATGTTAATAAAGTCTGTAAAAATGCCGATCTCATTATTTTGCATACTGAATGGGATGAATTTAAATCAATTGATTTTAACAAATTAGTAAAGAATAAAAAATTCACTTTATATGACCTAAGAAATCTTTATAGCGTTGAGCAAATGAGAAAGAAAAAAATTAAATATTTTTCAATTGGTAGAACAGAGATTAGTTAACTTCAAAAATAGCTTCAATTTCTACTGCTGCACCTAGCGGTAAAGAATTCACACTTACAGCTGCACGTGCATGTTTACCATCTTCAGCAAAAACTTTTGCAATAAGTTCTGATGCACTATTGATTACTTTTGGCTGGTCAATAAAATCATCTTTTGAGTTAACAAAACCTGTAAGTTTAATACAATTTTTAACATTATCTAAATTACCATTGCAGGCTGCTTTTATCTGAGAAAGTAGATTGATAGCGCAAGCTCTTGCTGCTTCTTTGCCCTGTTCAAGACTTAGGTCTGAACCCACCTTACCTTTAATTAGTTGTCCATCTTCTCTAAATGAGACTTGTCCAGAAACAAATATAAGATTTCCAACTTTTTTATAGGCAACGTAATCGCCAACTGGATCTGGAGCTTTAGGTAATTGTAGATTTAATTTTTTTAAATTTTCTTCTGTACTCATTATTTTTCTAATGCAGAAGGTTTTAATGCTTTTCCTAGACTTTTTAATCCACTTAATGGGTTTGGAATTTTAAGTTTTTCTTTTCCAGTAATTATTCTGGTTAATTTCGAATCTGAATTTAATTTAATTTTTGTTTCTTTTAAACATTTAATAAAGTCAGCTGAGTTTTTACCATTTTTTTCATAACCAGATAAAAGTTTACAATTTTCTTTCGCATTCACATGTGCTGATGTTCCAATTAAGATTAAAACTATTAAAAATATTTTATTCATTTTTTACTTTCTTTTATTTTTAGATTTCTTTTTTCTATCATATTCTATTCTTTTTTCTATCAATATTAACGCTTCTTCCATAGTGAAATTAATAGGATCCTTTTCTTTAGGTACCGTAACATTTATCGATTTATATTTAATGTAAGGACCAAATTGTCCTTTCATGATTCTAACTTGTTTTTTGTCACCTGGGTGTTCACCTAAATTCTTTATAGTAGATGAGGACACCCTCCCAGGTATTGCTTCTGAAATCATTATAATTGCTCTATTAAGAGTGATAGAAAAAATTTCTTCTACATTTTCAATTTTTGCTGACTTATTTCCACACCCCAGGTAAGGACCAAATCTTCCTGAGTTTAAAATGATATCTTGTCCTGTTTCAGGATTTTTTCCTAGAATTTTCGGCAGCGAACACAAGAATTTTGCTCGCACTAAGTCTATGTTGTCTACTTTAATGCCCTTAGGTACAGAAACATTTTTCATATTTTTATCTTTATTTATTTTCTTTTTCCTTTTATTTTTTTCTAATTCTAGTTTCATAATCACAACATCAACTTCTTTTTCGTATTGTAGATACGGACCAAATCTACCGTTTTTTAAATAAATATTTTTACCTTTTTCATTTTGTCCTATTAATTTAGGTTCAGTAAGATAAGGTTGATTGGCTGCTTTTGCTTTAGATAAAGGTCTTGTAAATTTGCACTCAGGATAATTAGAACATCCAATAAACGCTCCTCCTCTAAAACTATTTTTCAAACTCAATTCACCAGTATCACAAAGTTTACATTTTCGTTCCATTACATCTTCTTTATTACGTTCAAATATTAAATTTCCAAGACTTTCATTTAATAAATCTAGAACTTCACGAGTTCTTTTTTCCTTAACCAAATTAATATTTACATAAAAATCTTTCCAAAATTCTTCTAAAACTTTAGTCCATTTAATTTTGCCACTCGTAATTTCATCTAATTGATTTTCTAGTTTTGCTGTAAAGTTATAATCTACATATTTAGTAAATAATTTTTCCAAAAATGCAGATATTAATTTACCTCTATCTGTTGGATGAAATCTTTTATTAATTATTTCCACATAACCCCTGGTTGATAGTATTGAGATTATGCTAGCGTAAGTGGAAGGTCTGCCAATACCTAGTTCTTCCATTTTTTTTACCAAACTAGCTTCAGAATACCTGGGTGATGGTTCGGTATGATGTTGCTCATCAATCAGTTTTAAGATTTTAACATCATCACCTATAGAGCATTCAGGTAAAATATTTTTAGAATCCTCATCTTTTTCTTGAATTTCATAAATTTTTAAAAACCCGTCAAATTTAACGACAGAACCATTTGCTTGAAAATTAATAAGCTTTTCTTTTGATGAAATAATAATACTATTTCTTTTAAATTCTGCTGGTTTCATTTGTGAAGATAGCGCTCTAGTCCAGATTAATTCATAAAGTTTAAGTTGATCAGCGTTAATATATTTTTTTAAATCAATTGGTTTTCTTTTTATTTCAGTTGGTCTGATTGCTTCGTGTGCTTCTTGGGCATTTTTTGCTTTTTTACCTTCGTGTGTATTAGCGGCATCAGGCAGATATTCTTTACCAAAATTACTAGCAATTAAATCACGAAATTCTACTATGGCTTCATTAGAAATTTGAGTTCCGTCTGTTCTCATATATGTAATTAATCCAGTAGTTTCTCCTTCTATTTCTACACCTTGATAAAGTTTTTGAGCAATCTGCATGGTTCTCGAAGCACTAAATCCGAACCTACTAAAAGCTGTTTGCTGAAGAGTGGATGTAGTAAATGGTGCTAAAGGATTTCTTTTGTATACCTTAGAATTAATATCTTTTATTTTAAATTTTGATTTACCTATTGTATGTATTGCCATATCTATCTCAGACCTATTTTTAAATGAAAATTTCTCAATTTTTTTACCATTAAAAAGAGTTAGTTTAGAAAAAATATTATTACTATTTATACTTTTAAAATTTGAAGTTACCGTCCAATATTCTTCAGGTTTAAATAATTCAATCTGATGTTCTCTTTCAGTAATTATTTTTAAAGCTACAGACTGGACTCTTCCCGCTGATTTAGATCCTGGAAGTTTACTCCACAAGATAGGAGAAATATTAAAACCAACAAGATAATCTAGAGCTCTTCTTGCAAGGTAAGCTTCAACTAATCGAATTTCTATTTTTCTAGGATTAGAGATTGCCTTTAGAATTGCACTCTTGGTAATTTCATTAAAAACGACACGTTCTAAAATCTTATCTTTAGGTATTTTTTTTTCTATTAAATATTCTTTAACATGCCAAGCTATGGCCTCTCCTTCACGATCAGGATCAGTGGCTAATATAATTTTATTAGAATTCTTAGCTGCTTCAGTAATTTCCTTTAAATACTTTTTAGAAAACCTGTCAACTTCCCACAACATTTCAAATTTATTCTCAGTATCAACCGAACCATTTTTGGAAGGGAGATCTCTTATGTGTCCATAGCTAGCCAAAACCAAATAGTCTTTACCAAGATACTTATTTATAGTTTTTGCTTTGGCAGGACTTTCTACAACAACTAATTTCATCTAAACATTTATTCTCAAATCCTAACAGATTTGTCAAATACAACTAACTTTTATTTAAGAAACTTATTAAAAGTTGATTTTATTTTCTGTCTTATTTCTAATACGAGATATATTTTCCCTGTGCGTATAAATAGCAATAATGAAAATTATAAATAGAAAAAAGCTCATATTAAAATCATTAAAAATAATTGAACACAACAAAACGACCAATGTTGAAATCAAGGAAGACAGGGAAGAATATCGCGAGAGGTATAAAACTATTGTCCAGTTAATGATGAAAATAAATCCTAGATAAATCGATAACGAAAAAAGAATTCCAAGATATACTGCTATTCCTTTGCCACCATTAAATTTTATCCAAATCGGAAAAATATGTCCAAGAAAACAGAGTAGTGCTGAAAGGTAAACGTAATCTGAAAAAAAACTTAATGTTATAAAAACTGTAGCATATGCCTTGAACCCATCTAGAATTAAAGTCGCTATACCTAAACCTTTTTTACCTGTTCTCAAAACGTTTGTTGCACCTATGTTGCCAGAACCAATTTTTCTAATGTCTTTCTTGAGAAAAATTCTTGTCAACACCAGTCCAAAAGGAATTGAGCCTAGTATATATGAGTAACTTACAATATATAAAAATTCTATATTCACTGAGATTTAAAAACTAACTCACCATTTAAAAAAGTCATAAGAACTTTTCCCTGAACTTTTCTGTTTTCTACTGCGGTATTTTTAGATTTAGATTTGAGCAAATCGGCTTTAATAACCCACGGTGTATTAAGATCGAAAACGCACATATCAGCATCTGCCCCTTTTTTTAAAGTTCCTTTATTAATTTTTAAAATTTTAGCTGGATTTATGGTTAATGCTTGCACTATTTTTTCTAATGAGAGAGATTCATTGTGGTACATTTCAAGTGCTAGCGGAAACAATGTTTCTATGCCGATTGCTCCAGTTGCAGCTTGGGCAAAAGGAAGTCTTTTTCCTTCTTCATCCTCAGGTGTATGATCTGAAACAATAACATCAATTAAACCTGATTTTACTCCTTGCACTAAAGCTAGTCTATCTTCTTCAAGCCTTAAAGGCGGAGATACTTTTAGAAAAGTCTTAAAGTCTCCAATGTCATTTTCATTTAAAGAAAGATTATTAATAGAAACGCCAACACTAAAATTTAATCCGTTTTCTTTATTTCTTTTAATGACTTCCAAAGATTCTTTTGAAGAGATTTGATTTATATGATACCTACATGAAAATTCATTTAGTAAAGAGAGATCTCTTTCAATAATTATCTTTTCAGCAATATATGATATTCCTTCAAGACCAAGTCGTGTAGAAACTTCCCCTTCATTAATACATCCATTTTTTGATAATTCAAAATCTTCAGCATGTTGCATAATTAAAACTCCAATATCAGACGCATAGTCCATTATTTTAGACATTGTTTCTGTACTGTGAATTGCTTTAATAACGTCTGTAAAACCAATTATTCCTTTAGCAGATAACAATCCAAACTCTGTCATCTGTGTACCGGCAATTTCTCTTGTTAAGGTTGCTGATGGAAACAAGTTAACAATTGCCTTGTCTCTACCTCTTCTTATTATAAAATCGACCATAGATACATTGTCGATTAGAGGTTTTGTATTTGGCATCGTAACAATAGAGGTAACACCTCCAGCTAAAGCAGCTTGACTTAACGTTCTAAAATTTTCTTTGTATTCATATCCTGGTTCACCAACAAATGCTTTCATATCAACGATACCAGGTATCAATATATTATTTTTAAGATCTATCACTTCTGCTGTTGAAGATGCATCTGTTCTTTTAATGTCTTTACCAATTGATTTAATTTTTCCATTCTCACCAATAATAACTGATCCTTTCTCATCCATTTTTTGAGATGGATCTATAATTCTTACATTTGTTAAAAATTTTTCAGTCATCTATTTTTTACAATACATTTTTAAGCAAGCCATTCGCACAGCTACTCCTAGTTCTACCTGTTCTTTTATTAGGCTCACATTTATGTCATCTGCGAGCTTTGTATCTATCTCAACACCTCGATTCATAGGACCTGGATGCATTATCAAAGCATCTTTATTTGCAAACTTTAACTTATCTGAAGTAAGGCCATAAAATTCGTAATACTCTCTCTTAGAAGGTAAAAACGATCCTTGCATACGTTCATTCTGTAGTCGCAGCATCATTACGATGTCGCATCCGTCTAATCCTTTTTTCATATCAGTAAAGCTATTGACACCAAGTCTTTCAATAGATTTTGGCATCAATGTTTTTGGAGCTATAACATTTACTTCTGCTCCCAACATATTCATTAAATAAATATTAGATCTTGCTACACGTGAGTGAAGTATGTCACCACAGATTGCAATCTTTAAACCTTCTATTTTACCTTTTCTATTAATTATAGTTAGTGCGTCTAGCAAAGCCTGAGTAGGATGTTCTCTCCTTCCGTCTCCTGCATTAATAACTGTACAATTAACTTTTTGAGAGAGAAGATTTGGCGCACCTGAATCCTGGTGTCTTATTACAATTATATCGGGGTGCATGGCATTTAAAGTCATTGCTGTATCCATCAAAGTTTCACCTTTTTTTAGAGCAGAATTTGCAACATTCATAGTCATAACATCTGCACCCAATCTTTTACCCGCTAAATCAAAAGAACTTTGAGTTCTTGTTGACGGCTCAAAGAATAAATTAATTTGTGTTTTGCCTCTTAAAATTTCTAATTTTTTTGATGTACTTCTATTTAGTTTAATAAAGGTTTTTGCTTCTTCAAGAATTTCCTTGGCTTCCCGAATGGATAAATTTTGAATACCTAAAAGATGTTTGGGTTGGTCTTTAATAGCTAACGTATTTATTTTAACTGCCATTAAAATAAACTCTATAAGCCTTTTGTATTATGAGATCAAGTAATTTCTTTTCTTAAGAAGTCCAACGCTCCTTGAAGAATAAAAGCTGCTGAATTTTCATCTAGTTTGCTTAATTTTTTGCTCGTATTAATGTTTAAATCATTAGATAAATTAAAAGCACCTCTACTAGAAAGTCTTTCATCCCACATAGTGATAGGAATTGAAATATTTTTTGATAAATTTATAGCTAGATCTTTGGCTGATTGAGAAGATTGACTTGGAGAACCATCCATATTTATTGGATTGCCAATTACAACACCTTTTATATCGTTATCAGAAATAATTTTATTTATTTTAATTAAAAAGTCAGAAAAATTATTTTTAATTATTGTTGTATAAGGCGTTGCTATAATTTTATTTTCATCACATATAGCTATGCCAACACGTTTCTTACCAGGATCAACTCCTAATAGCCTTGATTTTGTATCAATTTTTTTTCCAAATTCTTCAATATCAAGCATGATTATGTTATAAGTTATGATAATAATTTCCTAAAATTAACATAGATTACAAATGTCCATAGATAAAGACAAAATTAAACATACAGCTAAACTCGCAAGAATATCTTTAGAAGAAAAGAAAACAGAGAGTTTGTCTAAAGATCTATCTAATATATTTAACTTCATTGAAAAATTGAACAAAATTAACACAGACCAGGTTAAACCTTTAACTTCAATTTTAGACCACACTCTGAGAACTAGAGAAGATGAAGTTACAGATGGTGGCATCAGAGATAAAATTTTAAAAAATTCACCTAATAAAAATGAAGAATTTTTTATTGTCCCTAAAGTAATTGACTAAATGACAGATATTACTAACAAAAGCTTGACTGAAATAGTTACTTTAATTAAAAAAAAAGAAATTAAATCTGAAGAAGTAACAAATTCTTTTATTAGTAATATAAAAAAAGGAAAAAAACTTAACTCATTCATAACAGAATCTTTTGATAACGCTTTAACACAATCTAAAAATTTTGACGCAAAACCAAAATATGAATCTTTATTACCTGGTGTTCCTTTGGCAGTTAAAGATTTATTTTGTACAAATGGTGTAAGAACTACAGCAGGAAGTAAAATGCTTGAGAATTTTGTGCCCAATTATGAATCTACAGTAACAACCAAGCTATGGTCTGAAGGTGCTTTTCTTTTAGGTAAATTAAATTGTGATGAATATGCAATGGGTTCTTCCAATGAGACAAGTTTTTTTGGAAATGTTATAAACCCTGTTAAGGACAACATGGTTCCCGGTGGTTCTTCCGGTGGTTCTGCAAGTGCACTAGCTGCAAATCTTACGCCAGCAACAATTGGAACAGATACTGGTGGTTCAATCAGGCAACCAGCTTCATTTACAGGTACTGTTGGCTTAAAACCAACTTACGGATTATGCTCAAGATGGGGCATAGTTGCGTTTGCTTCTTCTTTAGATCAAGCAGGACCAATGACAAAAACTGTTTCAGATTGTGCTTTGATGCTTGAAGCAATGTCAGGGTTTGATCCAAAAGACTCAACTTCAATAGATAGAAAAAAAGAAAACTATTCAAAAAAATTAACTCAAAACATTAAAGGTTTAAAAATTGGCATACCGAAAGAATACAGGGTCAACGGTATGCCAAATGAAATTGAAGAACTTTGGGAAAAGGGTAAAAAATTACTTAAAGAAGAGGGCGCAGAAATAATTGATATTTCGTTACCGCATACTGAATACGCGCTACCAACTTACTACATAGTAGCACCCGCAGAAGCTTCTTCAAATTTAGCTCGTTATGACGGTGTTAAATATGGTTTCAGATCTTCTAAAGGTTCCAATCTTATAGAAATGTATGAAAATACTAGATCTGAAGGATTTGGTGATGAGGTTAAAAGAAGAATTTTAATTGGAACTTATGTTTTGTCCTCTGGTTACTACGATGCCTACTATATTAAAGCACAAAAAGTAAGACAGTTGATAAAAAACGACTTTGACAATGCATTTGCTAATGTCGATGCCATATTAACTCCATCTACTCCAAGTGCTGCTTTTAAAATAGGAGAAAAAAAAGACGACCCTATATCAATGTATTTAAATGATATTTTTACAGTTCCTGCTAATTTAGCTGGAATACCAGCAATTTCAGTTCCCATCGGACATGATAAAAACAACTTACCGTTAGGTTTACAGTTAATTGGTAAGCCTCTTGGAGAACAAACCTTATTAAATTTAGCTTTTTCTATGGAAAGTAAAAGTAATTTTAAACAAAATATTACTAAATGGTGGGAAAAAAATTAATGAGCGAAGATAAGTCAAAATATTTAATAGATGGTTCACAAGGAAAATGGGAAGTAGTCATTGGACTAGAAGTTCACGCTCAAGTATCTTCAAAATCAAAATTATTTTCAGGTTCATCAACTACATTTGGAGCCGATCCAAATACTCAAGTAAGTTTAGTAGACTCTGCATTTCCTGGAATGTTACCTGTAATCAATCAATACTGTATTGAACAAGCAGTTAAAACAGGACTCGGAATTAATGCACAGATTAATGTTTATTCTGTTTTTGATCGAAAGAATTATTTTTATGCTGACTTACCTCAAGGTTATCAAATATCTCAATTTAAAAATCCAATTATTGGTGAAGGAGAAATAACATTAGATTTAAAGACTGGCACAAAGAAAATTGGCATTGAAAGATTACACTTAGAACAAGACGCAGGAAAAAGCATTCACGATCTTGACCCTAGCAATACTTTTGTAGATCTTAATAGATCAGGCATTGCATTAATGGAAATTGTCAGTAAGCCAGACTTAAGATCGCCAGATGAAGTCAATGCTTATGTAAAAAAACTTAGATCAATTATGAGGTACCTAGGAACATGTGATGGCAATATGCAGGAAGGCTCACTAAGAGCAGACGTAAATGTTTCAGTAAGAAAAGAAGGAGACAAAAAATTAGGAACTAGATGTGAAATAAAAAATGTTAATTCCATTAAGTTTATGCAAATGGCCATTGACTATGAGGCTAAAAGACAAGTAAAACTAATAGAGTCAGGTGAATCTATTGTTCAAGAAACAAGGTTATTTGATACTAAAAAAAATGAAACTAGATCTATGAGATCTAAAGAAGATGCTCACGATTATAGATATTTTCCGGATCCAGATTTGTTACCTTTAAATTTAGATAAAAATTTAATTGAAAAAATTAAAAAAGATTTACCAGAACTTCCAGATCAGAAAAAAGAGCGTTTTATAAAAGATTATTCTTTAACTCCTTACGAAGCTAACGTTTTAGTTTCTGAAAAAGAAGTTGCAGCTTTTTTTGAAGAAGTAATTAAAACAGCAGACAGAAAACTAGCAACTAACTGGATAATTGGAGACTTATTTGCATCTCTAAATGAAAAAAATATAACAATATCAGAATCTCCAATCAAAGCTAAAGAAATGGCTATTCTTATTAACTCTATTTCATCTGGATTAATCTCTGGTAGAGCAGCAAAAGAAGTGTTTGAAATCATGAAAGATACTGGCGCTGATCCTGTTAAAGTAATTGAAGAAAAAGGCTTAAAACAAAAAAGTGATCCTAAAGAACTGGAAGCTTTGATTGATAAAATTTTAGAAGAAAATAAAGATAAGGTATCTCAATATAAATCAGGCAAAGATAAGTTGTTTAGTTTTTTTGTTGGCCAAGTAATGAAAGTTTCAGGTGGAACTGCAAATCCACAATTGGTTAACGATATACTTAAGAAAAAACTTAAATGAAAATTGAGATAAACAAAAATCTATCTAAACATCTATGGGAAAAAATTTAGAAATAACTCCTCTCTTGGAGAAATACATAGAAAATTTTAGTCGTTCATTACACCCAATCCAAAAAGAAATAATCTCTTATAATGAAAGTCTAGGAGAAATTAAAAGAATGCAGATAGCAGTATCTCAGTGCTATTTTTTAGAATTAATAATTAAAATTTCAAACTCAAAAAAAATACTTGAAGTAGGAACTTTTACAGGTCTAAGCACACTATCAATGTCCTTGGCCTTGCCAGATGATGGTTGTGTTACTGCTCTAGATAAAAATATTGAAACTAACAAAATTGCAATTAATTTTTTTATAAAAGCTAATCAAGAAAAAAAAATTAAAACTATAATAAAGCCAGCTTTAGAAAGCATACCAGACTTAAAAAAAGAAAAAAAACTTTTCGATATAGTTTTCATTGATGCAGATAAAGATAATTATAAAAAATACTATGATACCACACTTGAACTAACTAAAAAAAATGGACTAGTTATTATCGATAACGTTTTATGGCATGGAGAAGTAGCTGATAAAAATAACAACAAAAAATACACAAATATAATACGAGATTTTAATGAATATGTAAAAAATGATAAAAAAACAGAGCAAGTTATAATTCCACTTGGTGATGGCTTTACAGTCTGTAGGAAGTTGTAATGTTTAACATCTTCGGTTTTTATAAATTTATAAATATTACAAAGTTAAAAAAACACAAACAAGACCTCCAGCTATTCATGGTGAAAAATAGGGTAAGAGGAGCAATGATAATTGCCAAAGAAGGTATTAATGGAACTATTTCAGGAAAAAAAATTACCACCATTCTTTTTGAAAAAAAGATTTTAAAACAATTTAATTTCAAAGAATTTGACAACAGAAATAACTCATTATGCAAGTTTCAGCCTTTTCACAAAGCTAAAATTAAGATTAAAAAAGAAGTTGTTCCTTTTGGATTGTATTTAGATAAAAAAAACAAGAAGAAAAATATTTATGTAGAGCCAGATAAATGGAATGAATTAATAAAAAAAAAAAACACTTTATTAATTGATGCTAGAAAACCTTTTGAGTATAAAGTTGGTACTTTTAGAGGTGCTTTAAATCCTAAAGTTAATAACTTCAGAGATTTTCCAAAATACTTAAATAAAGTTAAAAAGAGTCAACCAGTAGCCATGTTTTGTACAGGTGGAATCCGTTGTGAGAAGGCCTCTGTCTATTTAAAAAACAGTGGTTTTAAAAATGTTTTTCAACTCAAGGGAGGAATACTTGGTTATTTAAAAAAAATAAAAAAAGAAAATAGTTTGTGGAAAGGTGAGTGCTACGTTTTTGATAGCAGAATTTCTTTAAAACATAAATTAAAACAAGGCACGCATTCAATGTGTGGCGGTTGTAGAACTCCTGTGTCAGTATCAGATAAAAAATCTAAAAAGTATGAAGTTGGGGTGTCCTGTTTAAATTGTAACAATAAACTTACCGAAGAACAAAAAGAAAGATTTAGAATGAGGCAAAAACAAATAAACCTTGCTAAACAACAGGGAAAATCGCATATATTTAAAAAAGAGTTCAGCTAATTTTAAAACTCCAATCTATGAATTTAACAAAAGACTCAATTTGGTCGTTACTAAGAAAAGTAACTATACCTGCTAGCGTAGGGTCACTTTTTCAGACTTTTTATAATTTGGTAGACACTTGGTTTGCCGGTAGAATTTCTGCAGAGGCTATTGGAGCGATTGCTAAATCATTCCCAATATATTTTGTGATTATAGCCGTTGGTGTCGGTATTGGTGCTGCTACAAATGCATCTATCGGTAATTTATTAGGTGAGAAAAAAATTAACAAAGCTTCAATGTTTGTCGCTCAATCTGTGATTTTTGCAATTGTAATGTCCATCATTGTTACTTTTTTTGGTCTAAATGCCTCTGATTTTCTTTTAAGTGTAATGGGCTCTGATGCAACAAGTATTGCCTTAACAAGAGAATATTTAGATATTATTTTTTACGGTACTTTTATTGTAATGATCCAAATTTCTTTAAATGGAGCTTTGAACGCACAGGGTGATACGAAAAGTTATAGAAATGTTTTAATTTTTAGTTTCTTTTTAAATATATTTTTAAACCCTTTATTTATTTGGGGATACGGTATTATTCCAGCTTTTGGAATTGGCGGTCTTGCTATAGCTACAGTGATTGCACAATCGATAGGAACACTTTATTTAATCTATAAAGTTAACGCATGTAAATTAAAAAAATATCTATACATAGAATGTTTTATTCCTAAGTCAGATATGCTGATAGAATTATTTTCTCAAGCATTGCCTATAATGTTTAGTATGTTGTTTATAGGCGTTGGTATTTTTAATATTTTATATTTCATAGGTCAATTTGGTGATCTAGCAACTGCTGGCTATGGAGCAGGATTAAGAGTTGAGCAAGTTTTTTTATTACCAGTCATTGGCTTAAATACAGCTGTTCTTTCCATTGGAGGTCAAAATTTTGGCGCAAAACAATTTGTCCGTATAAAAGAATTGTACTTTAAGGCTCTTTTATTTGGATCGTCTTTCATGGTTGCGGCAGGTATAATTTTATTTTTTGGCGCAGAATTCTTTGTATCTCAATTTACAAATAATTCTAAAGCTATTATTAGTGGAACCATTTATCTAAAAGTTGCAGCTTTAATAGGACCAATCTATCCTATATTTTTTATCACTACCGCAGTATTCCAGGCTCTAAAAAAACCAATTTACAGTCTTTATCTCAGCATTCTCCGATTAACAGCACTTCCATTTTTATCCTTATGGTATGTGATCAATATTAGAGAAGGTGAATATGAAGATATTTTTTACACAATAATGGTAACAAATTGGTTTATGGGTGCAGCTGTTTTAACTTATATGCCTTTTTTTCTAAGAAAGAAATTAAGATTGAGCTTTAAAAAATTATTTGTATTTTAATCTATTTTCTAACTTTCTGACTAAATAAGAAACAATTAAAATCAGCACAAGATACTCAAGAATTAAAACGGTATATATTTCTAGTGGACGATAAGTAGTCACCACTAATTCATTTGCTTTTCTTGTAAGATCTCCAATGCCAATAATAGAGACCAAAGAAGACATTTTAAGTACATAAACAAATTGATTTGCTAGTGCCGGTAATACAGTTTTAATTGCTTGAGGCATAATAACTAACCTCATTTTTTTCCAAAAGTTCATACCAAGAGAAGCAGCAACCTCGTGTTGTCCTTTGGATATAGAATTGATTCCTGCTCTAAATATTTCTGCTTGAAAAGCACTTTCACTGATAGTTAATGCTATTATACCAGAAACAAATGGTGAAAAACTAATGCCTAGCATTATAGGCAAACCATAATAAATCCATAAAATTAAAACTAACAACGGAACAGCTCTTACTATTTCAACATAAAATATATTAAAATAAGTTAAAAATTTACTTTTAGCCAATGATGGTAGCGCAACTATTAGGCCAAGTAACATAGATAGAATGATTGAAATAACAGATATATAAATTGTTATTGCAAATCCGCTTATTAAAAATTTAAGATTGGTTAAACCGTCTATGTTGCTAGGACTTAAGGTGTTCCAGCCCCAATCATAGTCTGAACTGCATCCTTGGAGAATTAAAAAGGGAACAAAATATTTTATAAACTTCACGGTGGGTGTAATTATAATTGCTAATGGAAGTTATTTAAACTTAAATTATAAGCTTTTAAGATTGTATTTAGTTAATAAGGTTTCAAAAAACCCTGAAGCCTTTTTGTCTTTAATCCATTTATTAACATAGTCATTCCAGACTTTATCTTTTTTACCAACCATCATAGCTAAGTAAGCTGGATTTCTTTCTCCATCAGGAACTATCGCTAACTGAGGATAGGTAATGACTAATTTATTTGCCTCTGTTGAACTTGTTATGTTTCCGTCAGCTCTCCCTGAAAGAACCTCTTGAAAGTCTCTTGCAGGAGCTTCAACTGATTTTAGTTTAGATTTAGGAAAAAATTCTTTAGCTTTTTCTTCTTGAGACGTTCCAAGAGTGGTAGCTATTGTAACTTTTTTATTATTTAAGGAATTCCATGTTGAGTATTTTTTTAAATTTTTTTTAAGAACCAAAGGAACTGTTCCATATTTATAATAAGTATCTGTAAAACCTGCTACTTCAGCTCTTTTAGGAGTTTTAGTTACACTTGTTGAAATGTCATATCTTTTAGCAGTAATACCTGAGACAATTGTTTTCCAATCAGTAGGGACATATCTAACCTCCACACCCATGTCCTTTGCCAATTCATTCATTACATCGATATCAAATCCTTTATATTTGTTTGTAGCTGGATCTTTCATTGTCATTGGATCCCAATCGCCAGTGGTTCCAACGCGTAGTTCTCCGTTTTTTATAATTTCTTGTAATTTTGATTCAGCATTCACTGATGAAGTCGATAGAAAAAGAGTTAATGCTATTAATATTTTTTTCACTCTTATTAAGTCGCATTTTTTTTTTTAAATGTCCCACGCCATTTTGACCCATTTGATTATTAATTTGACTTTATCTATTTAAAAGAGCTATAAAGGAACAAAACAAGAACATTATGAAGCTAACAATACCATTTTATTTACATAAAGTAGGAGCAGGTTTTCCCTCTCCAGCAACAGATTATATTGAGGATGATTTAGACTTGAATACTCATTTAATAAATAATGCACCTGCAACTTTTATAATAAGAGTGCAGGGCAAATCAATGAGAGAAGTCGGGATCTATGATGGCGATCTGTTAATCGTAGACAAAAGCATTAATCCAAAAAGTTTTTCAACAGTAATTGCTAATGTCAATGAAGAACTAGTTGTAAAAACATTTATCAAAGAAAAAGAAGTCAGCTACCTTACCTCTGGCTCAAAAAGTATTATCGATAAAATTAATTTAAGTGAAAATCAAGAAGTTATAATTTGGGGAGTCGTAACTTATGTCATACACAAACTACAGTAAAAAAAAAAAATACATTGCGTTAATAGACTGTAATTCTTTCTACGTTTCATGTGAAAGATTGTTTAATCCCAAGATAATAAACAAACCAGTTGTTGTGCTCTCTAATAATGACGGATGTGTAATTTCAAGATCTGTAGAAGCAAAAAAAATCGGCATTAAAATGGGAGAACCTTATTTTAAAGTCAAAGACTTAGTCAAGAAAAACAATGTTCATATTTTTTCTTCAAACTATGCTCTGTACGGAGATATTTCTAGAAGAGTCATGAAAGTAATAAAAGAATTTTCTGATAAGATGGAAATATATTCAATAGATGAAGCTTTCATAAGTTTAGCTTTTGTTGAAAATCAAAGACTTAATGAGTATGGAAAAGAAATAAGAGAAAGAATTTTAAAATGGACAGGTATACCAACTAGCATTGGAATAGCTAACACTAAAACATTAAGTAAAGTAGCAAACTATATAGCTAAAAAAAATAAAACAGGTGTAATAGTTTTAGATAAAGAAAAAGATATAGACGAGGAACTTAAAAAATTTGATATTTCAAATATTTGGGGTGTCGGCAAGCAGCTCTCAAAATTATATATAAAAAATGATATTGATACTGCTTATAAGTTAAAAAATATCTCTAATACTTGGGTTAAGAAAAATACAAATGTTCTAGGAGCTAAAACAGTCATGGAGCTACGCGGTATACCTTGTGTAAACCTACAAACAACTGAACCTAAAAGAAAAAGTTGTTGTGTATCTAGATCATTTGGTAAAAAGGTAGAAAACATAGAAAAATTAAAAGAGTCGATAACAACACACTGTCTTTCTGCTGCAGAAAAAATTAGAGGAGACGATCAAGTGGCAAAATCAGTTACAGTCTCTATTAGAACAAGCCCATTTGATAGACATAGAGAATATTATTCTAATTCAATCACTATTGATCTACCTATAGCTACAAATAATAGTATTGAGTTAATAAAAGTAGCAACAGAGGGACTTATGGCCATATATAAATATGGTTATTTTTATCAAAAATCAGGAATAACACTAAGCAATTTAAATGATAGCGAAAAGGAAGAATTTAATTTATTGGCACCTTTGTTGGAGACAAAATCAAAATCACTTATGAAGGCAATAGATTTTACGAATACAAAATATGGAAGAAATTCTATTAGCATTGCTCAAGCAGGGGTCACCAATAGCTGGAAGATGCGTAGAGAACATTTTTCAAATATTGACACAGCTTCATTTGACAGCCTACCAATGTTAAAAATTTAAAATTGACTTTAAGTAGAAATTAATTTAAAAAAAATCTAATCAGATTCTGGGGTGCTTAACAGCTGAGAATATACCCAATGAACCTGTTGTGTAATTACAACGAAGGGAAAAAAATGAGCTCATTTTACTTAAGTCAAACAACAACGATAACAACATTAGTAGTAACAACAGCTATTTTTGCGGCTATAGGTTTTTTTTTCTCTAAAGGAAAAATATCAATTTCATCCTATTTAACAGCAGACAGATCTATTGGAAGAAAATCTTTGACTGCCTCTCTAACAGCATCATGTTTTGGTGTGTGGATTTTGATAGGCCCAGCAGAGGCAGCGACTTGGGGTGGACTAGGAGCCATTACAGGTTATGCTTTTGGGCAAGCACTTCCTTTTCTTGCGTTTATTATAATCGGTAAGAGAATGAGAAAGATAATGCCTGAAGGTAACAGCTTAACACAATTTGTTTTTGTTAGGTTTGGAGCAGCAATGTTTAAATTAGTATTAGCATTAAGCATATTTTATATGTTTGTGTACTTGTGCGCCGAAGTTACAGCGATAGCAAAGATTACTAATTTAATTTCAGGAATTCCTTTGTGGCAAACTTCTTTATTAATAATAATTACAACACTTGGTTACACACTTTATGGTGGTTTGAGAGCTTCAATTTTTACAGATAAATTTCAATTTGTTATTATTTTTATATTTTTGATTATAGCGATAAACCAAGTGTTTGTTGCAGAAACAAATTTTTTTTCCATTGAGTTAATTAAAGAAAAAGCAGGAACATTAATTAGCAGTAAATATTTCTATGGTTATACAGCTGGCCTAACTTTTTTTATTGCTGTTTTTGCTACAAATCTATTTGATCAAGGTATTTGGCAAAGAGTTTACGCAGCAAAAAGTAATAAAGATTTGGTTATAGGTTTTACGTCAGCATTTTTTATAATATTACCTTTTCTTTTTACTTTAGGTTTTTTTGGAATACTAGCGGTAATCACAGGTAATGCTAAAGATCCTAGTACTGTTTTCTTTTCTTTAATTTTAAATCCAATGACCGGCTCTAATTCTATTCTGACAATAACAATATTAACTCTTGTCATTTCCCTTGTTGTAAGCAGTATGGATACATTAATAAACGCTATATCGAGTCTTTTTATAATTAATGGAGGTAAATTTTTTAAGCTAACCTCAAAAGCTTTAAGACAACTATCATATTTTTTAGTTATAATTTTATCGGCGATTGTCTTCTTAGTAGCCTCAAAAGGTTACAGCGTACTTTTTATGTTTCTTTTCGCTGACTTATTATGTTGTTCAGCAGTATTTCCTGTTTTTTATGGAATGTTTAATAAAGATATTTCAAAAAAACTAGGATTATATTCTGTTGTATGTGGCCTGATATCTGGCTTAGCTTTATTTCCAAATCAAACTTTTGAAAAAAGTATATTAATTGGAAACATTCTTCCTATGGAGTACTTTCCAGGATGGATATCTACAGCGCTACTTTTTTGGTCTTTCGTGCTTGCAACATTTGTACCAATGATAATAGTATTTCTCTTTAATAAAAAAAATAAACCTTTTGAATTTAAAAAAGTAAACGAAGAAGTTAAATTTATTAAATAGTTTTTATTCTTTTCTTAGCTCGTTAAGATAAATAAATACTGCTATCCAAACAAAAATAAAGCTTATTAACTTATGAACATCAAGAGACTCACCATAAACAAGTGTGCCTAATAAAAATTGTGATGTTGGTGTAGCAAAAAAAATTATACTAGCTGGACCTATTCCAACAAGTTGTAAACCTTTAGTGTATAAATAAAGAGGTATTAAAGTCATGGGTCCTGCAAATAAAAGATAAAAAGAAAGCTTAATTTCATTAATGGAAAAAATATTAAGATTTAATTTTACAAGATATGCAAAAGCAATAACTGCCAAAGGAGAGAGTAAAAGAGTTTCAATAAGCAATGCTATATCTGACTCAAGATTAATCTTTTTTCTAATTAATCCGTAAATACTAAATGTGATAGCCACAGTTAATCCAATCCACGGTATAATTTTGTAGTATAAAATTAGATATAATATTGAAAAAAAAACCAGTAGAACGGCAAAAATTTTATTTCTATTATATTTTTCTTTTAAAAAGACTATCCCAAAAAAAACACTAAATAGTGGAAATATGTAGTAACCGAAACTTGCATCTACTAACTTGTTTATTGAAATTGCATATAGCCACGTCAACCAGTTAATCATCACAAGAAATCCTGAAATAAATAAGAAAATTATTTTTTTTGTATCTTTCAATACCTTAAAAAAAATCTTCCATTTTGAAAATAAAAAAGTCGTTATTATGAGTAAAAAGGCAGTCCAAATAGTTCTATGAACCACTAATTCAACGGGGTCTGCGAAAGAAACAAACTTAAAGTAAACAACTCCAATTATTCCCCACCACAAAGAAGCTCCTATAGTTAATAACGATCCGTCTAAATATTTTTTTTTCATTTAAGACTCGAAAAAGTTTTGAAGAATGTTATATTGTTGATAGGGAAGAATTAATACTCACAAATTCTTCCATGATAGCAAGTGGACAAGGAAGAGTGGGTGAGTGGCTTAAACCATACGGTTGCTAACTGTACGACGGGTAACCCTGTCCGAGAGTTCGAATCTCTCCTCTTCCGCCATTTATTGTCTAAAAAAACCATCAATTTTTACTGGATCTTTATTTAACGTGTATTTGTATACATTTATATTTTCGATAACTCTTTGAACGTAATTTCTTGTTTCTTTGAATCTAATTAACTCTATCCAATCTATAAAGTTTATCTCGCCTTTATTTGGATCACCATATCTTTTGACCCAAGATTTAATTCTATTTGGACCAGCATTATAAGCACCTATAGCAAAAGGAAATACTCCATCGTAATCTTCAAGCAATGAATTAAAGTAGTATGTTCCTAATTTAATATTATAACTTGGATCACCTTTTAATAAACTTTTGCTATAAGTTGTCTTAAGGTTTCTAGCTACTAATTTTGCAGTACCAGGCATAATTTGCATTAATCCTTGGGCCCCAACATGACTATTTGCACGTGCATCAAATTCACTTTCTTGTCTAATTATTGCAAGTAGTAATTCTTGTGATGGCATTTGTTTGCCATTAATTTCACCTGGTATTGGAATTACAGGGTAGTTAAACAAGTTAATGAACCTTTTCTCGTACGATGCCTGTTTTGAAATTTGTATAGCATAATCAAATCTCCCAACTTCTGTAGATAATTTAGCAGCTAATATTTCACTACCTTTCTCAACATTTAACGTCGCCAAGTGTTTAAGTATATCTTTGCTAAACTCAGTTTTATCCATTTCTTTAAGAAGTTTCACATGTCGAATCAATTCATTTTTATTAAATTCCTTTTCATAGCCATCAGAAATTTTATGTTCAGATGAAAGTTTAAAATCTTGACCTAATTTAATTTTGTTAAAAGACAGCTGACCATAATAAGTGTTAGTAAACTTAGAGCCTTCAGTAAAATATTTTTTTGCCTCATTTAAATTATTGTTTTTCTCGTAAGCAAGACCTAGCCAGAAAGCACCTCTTGCTAAACTAATTGGATAACTAACGTTATTATAGAAATTTTTAAAATGATTTATTGCTAATTCACTTTTATTAAGAAAGCTTAAAGCCAACCAACCAGAAATCCACTCAGCATCGGCAAATTCAGGTCCTTCTTTTAAGTGGTGATTACTTGAAACCTCGTAAGCTAATGGATATTTTTTTGCATAAATCAAATCTCTTGTAATGTTCTCTCTTAGCTTCCACCAGCGCTCTGGATAAATTAAAGTTTCCTCACCATGGAATTTACGTAAAATTTCCAATGATCCATCTAGCCTATTCCTTTTAGTTCTCCATTTAAGTCTATTATACTGAAGGCCTAAATCATTAATCAATTCATCAGGTACATCTGAAATTGCTTTATCAACACCATATGAATTAGTCATAAGTATAAATCTTGCGTTATATAAAAGTTTTTCTTTCTTTGGGAGGTAAGGAAGCATTCTTTTCAAGTCCCAATATTGATTGTCCCACGCTAAGTAATCGGCTCTTTTTAAATGATCCTGTGTTTTTAATATTTTCTTAAATTTTTTTCTGTAATATCTCACGTCTCTCTTTGATAAGTCTGCATTTGTCCAGCCAGACTTTATAAGCTTGGCTGCCAATTCAACTTCTCCAATTTTTGAGTAAGCTTCACCAAGTTTAATTTTTCCTGTACCGCTCAATGGTTCATTATTGTCAAACCAATTTATGACAATCTTTGGTGTTGTATTTTCTAATATAATTTTATGTTCTGCCATATATCTTAAGCGTCCAATTCTTGGGTAGTTAGAATTTTTATCTATAAAATTTTTATAATCAATAAATGTAGCTTGATTGCCACTTTGCTTAAGATAAAGCCAAGTTATTAATTTTTTAAAATCTTTATCTTTGATTTTTTTTGTTTGTGTTACAGCTGTATTCCATTTATTTTTTTTAATAAGGTTAAAAATATTTTTTGCCAAAGCATAATCTTTTTCTTTAAGTATTTTAGATTTAGCTAGAGATTTAGTTGATACTTTTGAATAAATTAATGGTTTTTTCGGTGGGTATAAAAAATTGTTTTTTTTAACCTCAGGTTTTTCATTTATAGTATTTGTTAAAAGTTTTTTTTGCTTTGGAATCTTACTTATTTGAACTTGACCTATAGGAGCATTATTTAACACTTTTTTTTCTAAATTTTTAGTTATTGATTTCTCTGCAATGAAAGTTTCTTTAGATTTAAGTTTTTTATTTAAATTTTCTGTTAATGGTGTTTTTTCTAAAAATTTTTCAACTAGCTCTTTGTTTCTAATTTTATTTTTAAAAACAGGTTTTTTTTGAGGTAAGTTAAAATTGTTAGTATCAACTTTTTTTTCTTCATTTAGATTTTTTTTTGGTATATCTATTCTTCCCTTTAATGGTTTTTTTCTAGGAAAAATATTGAATTTATTGTCTACTTTTAAAGTTTCATTTTTTAATTTTAAACTATCATTATGCGGTATATAAACTTTTTTTTTTGGTAAAATAAAATCATTATTTTCAGCAGATAAAACTGTGGAAAAAAAGAAAGTAAACAGGATAATTATTAAATTTAGTAGACTATTATTTCGATTAAGCATAAAGTTTATAAGATTTAAAATTAATTATATTATTTTAATATATGTTTAAAGGATCAATTGTTGCATTAATTACTCCATTTAAAGATGACAAATTAGATGAAGAAAACTATATAAATTTAATTCATCATCATTTAAAAAACGGTACGCATGGTCTTGTCCCAGGAGGAACAACAGGAGAATCCCCCACACTTTCACATGACGAGCACAAAAAAATAATCAATCTATCAATCAGGGAATGCAAAAATAAAATACCTGTTATCGCAGGAACCGGTTCTAATTCTACCTCCGAAGCTGTTGATCTTTCGAAATTTGCCGATAAAGCCGGAGCTGATGGACTGCTAATAGTTACACCATACTATAACAAGCCAACTCAAGAAGGACTTTATCAGCATTATAAAAAAATCAACGATAATGTTGGTGTACCAATAATAATTTATAACATTCCATCGAGATCTGTTATCGATATGTCTGCTTCAACTATGGCCAGGCTTTTTGAATTGAAAAATATCATTGGCGTTAAAGACGCTACAGGAGATTTAAATCGTGCTGATCAACAACTAAAGCTTATGGGCAAAGAGTTTATTATGCTCACAGGTGAGGATGGAAATGCACTAGAGTTTAACAAAAGAGGTGGTGTTGGTTGCATTAGCGTTACCGCTAACGTTGCTGCAAAACTATGTTCGGAAATGCAAAATGCTTCATTGTCAAAACATGATGATGCATTACAAAAAAGAGCAGCTGAAATAAACAATTTATTGACACCTTTAAACAAGTCTCTTTTTATTGAAAGCAACCCGTCTCCTGTAAAATACGCGGCTTCATTACTAAAGCTTTCTCCTGATGATGTACGGCTTCCTCTAGTAAAAATTACCAATCCAACTAAATCTGCAGTTTTACAATCATTAAAACACGCACATTTAATTTAATGAAAACTAAAGAAGTTGCAGGACAAAAAATAATTTGTCTTAATCGAAAAGCAAGCTTTAATTATTTTTTTTTAGAACTTTTAGAAGCTGGTATTTCTTTAAAAGGTTCTGAAGTTAAATCAATACGAGAAGGTAAGGCAAGTATTGCCGATTCATATGCGGTTGATAAAGATGGAGAAATATTTTTAATTAATTCCCATATACCTTCGTATAAACAATCAAGTTACAACAACCATGAACCAAAAGGTGACCGAAAACTTTTATTAAAAAAAAAAGAAATTAATAAATTAATTGGAATGATGCATCAAGATGGATTAACATTAGTTCCTACTAGATTATATTTTCAAAAAGGAAAAGTTAAAATCCAAATAGCCCTTGGAAAGGGAAAAAAAATTTATGACAAAAGACAAGTTAAAAAAAATAGAGACTGGAATAGAGAAAAAGCAAGAGTATTTAGTAATTTGAAAAAATGATCCTTTTAAACATAGGTTCAAATCTCGATTCAAAAAAAGGGGATAGATTTTTTAATATAAAAGAAGCTCTAAAGTTAATTAAATTAGAAAATATTAAGATTATAAAAAAATCTAGTATTTATGAAACACCCTCATATCCAAATAAAAAATATCCAAAATTTTTAAATATAGGTTTGAAAATTAATTGCAATTACTCTCCAGAAATTTTAATAAAAAAATTTAATAAAATTGAAAAAAAATTGCAAAGAACAAGGGGAGCAAAAAACCAGCCACGAACTTGTGATATTGATTTAATTGACTATGATGGTAGAATATTAAATTCCAAAAAAATCCAAATTCCACATCCTAAAGCTCATTTAAGAAATTTTGTACTTTTTCCAATTAAAGAAATATCCAGATCTTGGACTCACCCCATACTCAACAAAAGAATAGATATTTTAATTAAAAAACTTAGTTTTAAATTAAGGAATGAGATTACAAAAATAAAAGAACATGTTACAATTGATCAATGATTAATACTGAGCAATTACTAACAAAAATTCAATCATATAATAAATTTTTTTCAGAAGAACCATTAAGCAAAGCTTACAATTTTGCTTTAGAAGCACATAAAAACCAAAAAAGAGTATCCGGCTCTCCATACGTAGTGCACCCTGTTGCGGTTGCAGATATCTTGGCAGAATTGAAATTAGATAGTGCTACAATAATAACCGGTTTATTGCACGACACAATAGAGGATACAAAAACTACTTATGATGTTGTTTTAAAAGAATTTGGCAAAGAAGTTGCGGACTTAGTTGATGGTGTTACAAAAATATCTGCTTTAGAAGAAAAAGCAGAGTTCAACTCACAAGCTGAAAATTTTAGAAAACTAATCTTAGCAACTTCTAAAGACATACGTGTGCTGTTAGTTAAATTAGCTGACCGTTTACATAACATGAGAACAATTGATGCGTTTAAATCTGATGTTAAAAAAAAGAGAATAGCAAAAGAAACAATGGAAATTTATGCTCCTTTAGCTGAAAGGATGGGCATGAACTTAATACGTGATGAACTTGAAGATCTTTCTTTCTCAGTCCTCAACAAAGAGGCTAGAGATTTAATAACAAAAAGATTAAAGTTTATTAAGAACAATAGAGTTGATAACTTTCAAGATATCTCAAAAGATTTGATTTCTGTTTTAAAAGAGAATGGTGTCTCGGCAACATTTGCAGGAAGACAAAAAACACCTTTTTCAATTTGGCGTAAGATTCAAAATAAAAAAATTTCTCTCGAACATCTAAGTGACATTATAGGTTTTAGAGTAGTAGTAAATAGCATACCTGACTGCTATAAAGCATTAGGAATTTTTCATAGCAAATATTCAGCTATTCCATTTAAATTTAAAGACTACATTTCTACCCCGAAAATTAATAAATATCAGTCTTTACATACTGCAATTATAGGACCGAAGGATCAAAGAGTAGAAATACAGATTAGGACTACGCAGATGCATGATTTTGCAGAGAGGGGAATAGCTTCACATTGGAAATATAAATCATCTGAAAAATTTTCTGATTTGGCATGGAAAGAATATGATTGGCTTAGAGATTTAGTTGAAATAATGGAAACAGGAAACAATCCTGAACACTTCTATGAATTTACTAAACTTCAAATGTTTCAAGAGAATGTTTTTTGTTTTTCTCCAAAAGGTGTGGTTATAAAACTTCCTAAAGATGCAACACCTATTGATTTTGCATACGCGGTTCATACGAGTATTGGAAATACAGCAATTGGCTGCAGGATAAATGGTCGTGAATCAGCATTACAATCTATTATCTATAACGGTGATACTATAGAGATAATTAATTCTAAAAATGTATCTCCTTCATTACACTGGGTGTCCTCGTCGAAAACTGGAAAAGCTAGAGCTGCTATAAGAAGATATTGGCAAGATAAAACAGGTGATAATAAAATTAAAAATAAACAATACAAAAGCACATTAGTAATGGATTTACCAGATCAGCCAGGTGTTTTAGGAGAGGTTAGTACTTTAATAGGTGTAAATGGCTGCAACATCCTAAACGTAGAGCTGCTAGGCAGAAAAGACAATTTTATTCACTTTTCGTTCGATATACAAATAAATGATTTAAAAAACTTTACAAACTTGATAAGCCAAATCAAACAAAAAAACTTAAATTTTAGAATCGTCCGACATAAAGAAAAAAAAAATGCTTTCATACGAAGAATCCTTGAAAATTTTAAAAGAAACTAATGCACTTTTAGACGGTCACTTTGTACTTTCTTCTGGTCTACATAGCGCACAATATATTCAATGCGCGCAACTTTTAAGCAAACCAAATAAATCAGCTAATTTCTGTAAATCACTTGCTGAAAAAATATCTAAAGACATACAGCATTTTGATTTAATTCTCTCCCCAGCAATGGGAGGTGTTGTAATTGGGTATGAGATAGGAAGGATACTTAAAAAAGAAACAATTTTTTCTGAGCGTGTTGAAAGTCAATTTAAACTAAGAAGAGATTTTCGAATCCCAAAAAAATCTAAAGTTTTAATTGTAGAAGATGTAATCACTACTGGAAAATCAAGTATTGAATGTTCTAAACTAGTAATGGCAGCCGGAGGAGAAGTTATAGGTTTTGCGTGTCTTATTGATAGGTCAAATGGAAATTCGTCGATAAATAAAAAAATTATATCACAAGTAAAAATAAATATTCCCACATATAACGAAAAAGATCTACCAGAAGCATTAACTTCTTTACCATTGGTAAAACCAGGCAGCAGGGAACTTAAATGAAAAAAATAAGACTTGGTGTAAACATTGACCATGTTGCCACTGTAAGAAATGCAAGAGGTGAAAATTACCCTAGTCCATTACGCACTGCTATCTTGGCTGAGAAGTGTGGTGCCCATTCAGTAACAATTCATTTACGAGAGGACAGGAGACATATAAATGATCAAGATTTGAAAGAGATAAAATCTAAATTAAAAATACCTCTTAATTTAGAAATAGCTGCTACAAATGAGATGTTAAATATTGCAATAAGACACAAGCCAAATTTTGTGTGCATAGTTCCTGAGAAAAGAAAAGAAATCACAACAGAAGGTGGACTAAACTTAAACTATAACCAAAATTTTTTAAAAAAAATCATTATTAAATTGAAAAAAAATAACTCTAGAGTTAGCTTATTCATCGAACCAAATATTAAAGATATTAAAATTTCTAAAACTCTTGGCGTGGATGGTATTGAGTTTCACACAGGAAAAATATGCAATTTAATAAATCAAAATAAATCCTTTAAAATAGAATTATTTAAATTAAATAAAGCAGTAAATTATGCTACAAGTCTTAATCTTGATGTTCACGCAGGTCACGGTTTAACATATAAATCTGCAAGAATAATTTCTAGAATAAAAAAAATTAAAGAATTTAACATAGGCCATTTCTTAATTGGAGAATCTATTTACCTAGGTCTTCCGAGCGTAATAAAAAAATTTCAAAAAATTTTAAAATAACATGAACGGTATTTTCGGAATAGGAACTGACATAGTTGATATTTTTCGAATAAAAAAAATTTTTAACAAGAATAAAAAACTAAAAAGAAGATTATTTTCCAATGAAGAGATTAAATATTGCGAATCAAAAAAAAATAAAATTGCTTATTATTCAAAAAGATTTGCAGCAAAAGAGGCTTTTGCTAAAGCTTTAGGCACAGGTATCAGTAAAGGTATTTCTTTTAATGAAATATCAGTAGATAATAAGAAAAATGGAGCACCGTTTATTAAATTAACAGGAAAAACTAAAATAATTGTCAAAAATTTAACAAAAAGTAAAAATAAGATTTATCTTTCTTTGTCTGATGAAAAAAAATATGCAGTAGCAATGGTAATAATCAGCTGTTAATGAAAAATAATTTTATAACAATAATAGTCGACAATCTAAAAACTTTATTTTTTGCTCTAGCTATAGCTGTAATTATAAGGTCATTATTCTTTCAACCATTTTATATTCCTTCATCATCCATGGAGCCAACACTTTTGATTGGTGATCGTATATTTGTTAAAAAATTTAGCTATGGTTATAGCAAACATTCTTTTCCATTTAGTCCTCCATTCTTTTCAAATAGATTTTTTAATAAAGCACCCGATTATGGTGATTTAGTAGTTTTTAAAACACCAGCAGACAATAGAACTGATTATATTAAAAGATTGATTGGAATGCCTGGTGACACCATTCAATTTAGAGAAGGGAAATTATTTTTAAATAGAACTGAAATTTCAAGAACTCAAGTTAACAATAGATATGAAATTAGATGTGGACCTTTATTGCCCGATGTCACCGCATTCAAAGAAATTTTACCAAATGGAAAAGAATATATTGCAGTTTATAACAATTTAGGAACTATGCAAAATACTGACGTGTATAAGGTTCCAAAAAATTATTATTTTTTTTTAGGAGATAATCGAGATTGTTCTAAAGACAGTCGATACCTTTCAAGTGTTGGATATGTTTCTGCTGAGAACTTAGTTGGAAAAGCATCAATGATTTTTTTTTCTAATGATACTGTTTCCGGAAGTATCTTTAAGTTTTGGAATTGGAGTCAATCTTTAAGAATAAATAGATTTTTTAACCTATTAAAATGATAGAGCCTTTAAGTAAATTAGAACAAAAAATTGGGATTAAATTCAAAGATAGAGACCTGTTAGCTAAAAGCTTAATACATAAAAGCCATAACAGTAATGACAATAATGAAAAATTAGAATTTTTAGGAGATCGAGTCCTAGGCTTAGTTTTTGCTAAAACACTCCTGAAAATTTATCCAAATGATAAAGAGGGTGTAATTGATAAAAAATTCGCAAATTTAGTTAATAAAAAAACCTGCCTGCTTGTAGCAAAAAAACTTGAACTAAAAAAATTTATTACCACTGGTGCTTCGCACAAAGAACAAAACAGATCTAGCGATAAAATTATTAGTGATGGGTTGGAGGCTTTATTAGGCGCAATCTTTTTAGATCAAGGAATGAATCTAGCTGAAAAATTTATATTGAATATCTGGGGGGAATTTTTAGAGAAATCAGTGGAAACTCAAATAGATGCTAAAACGAAACTTCAAGAATATAGCTTAAAAACATTTAAACTCTTACCAATATATACGATTAAAAAACAGTCAGGTCCCCATCATAGCCCTATCTTTAAAGTTGAAGTTCAAATTAAAAATTCTAAAAAATATTATGCTTCAGGTACGTCAAAAAAAAATGCACAACAAAATGCAGCAGAAAAATTATTGACTGATTTAAAAATTTAAAAATGAACTGGCAAGACGAAGGTTTTTTACTCTCAAAAATAAAATTTCGTGAGAACGCTAACATTATTAATGTGTTTACAAATACAAGAGGTAAAGTTAGCGGAATCATATATGGCGGTACTTCGAGAAAAATCAGAAATTTTCTTCAGATTTCAAATAAGATTTTTATAATTCATAATTCTAAATTAGAAAATAGATTAGGTTATTTTAAAACTGAATTAATTGAAGCAATTTCTCCAAAATATTTTAATAATAAACAAAAAACTTCTGCCTTACTTTCTATAGCTTCTATTTTGAATGTTTTGCTTCCTGAGTCTCAACCTTACAAGAATTTGTATGTTTCACTTGATAATCTATTAAAGAATTTAGATAAGGAAAAATGGATAATTGACTATATCTATTGGGAGCTAACATTACTAAAAGAACTTGGGTTTGACCCGTTTCTCGAACAGTTTGTTGTAGAAGCAAACCAAATGTTAAAATACAAATTTATCGAGATTGATAATGTAAAATATCAGGTGCCTATTTTTTTACTCACTAGAGATAAAAAATATAATTTAGAAAGCAAGGATGCATCAATGGCTTTAAATTTTACGAGAAGCATACTGACAAATAAATTTTTTTTTCCTAATAATTTAACATTTCCAAAGTCTAGAATAATTTTAGAAAATTATTTTAATTGATTTGCCACGTCTAGAGAAAAGTAACTAACTATTGCATTTGACCCTGCACGTTTTAAAGAGATTAAGCTCTCAAAAATTGCGTCATGATTTATAATACCTTTGTTAATACCATTTTTGATTAAAGAATATTCACCTGAAACTTGATAAGAAAATATAGGAATTTTAAAATTATCTTTTACAGTTTTTATTATATCTAAATAGGGCATACCTGGTTTGACCATGACTATATCGGCGCCTTCTCTCACATCAAGTGCAACCTCACGCAATGCTTCAGTCGAATTCTTAAAGTCCATTTGATAAGTTTTTTTATTACCCTTTAATTTTTTTTTTGATCCAATAGCATCTCTAAATGGACCATAAAAATTAGAAGCGTATTTAACTGCGTATGAAACAATTTGAGTTTCAATCAATCCATTTTTGTCTAATGCTTTTCTAATCTTTCCTATTCTTCCATCCATCATATCTGACGGCGCAACAATGTCACAACCCGTCTCTGCTTGTAATACAGATTGTTTTATTAAAATTTCTATAGTTTGATCGTTGTCAATTTTTTTATTTTCCAAGATTCCGTCATGACCGTGGTTGGTATATGGATCAAGTGCAACATCACACATTATTCCTATGTCATTCTTGAATTCTTTTTTTAAAGCCTTTACAGCTCGGCAGATTAAATTATTTTCATTTAATGCTTCTGTCCCATATTTATTTTTTTTACTTAAGTCTGTGTAGGGGAAAAGTGCAATGAGTGGTATTTTTAGCTTACATGCTTTTTCTACTATTTTTGACAGGTCTTTTATTGAATATCTATAAACTTCAGGCATTGATTTTATTGCTTCTTTGTATTTATTACCTTCTTTTACAAATAGAGGTAGAATTAAATCACTAGCTGATAAATTGTGTTCAGAAACAAGCCTGCGTATCCAATCCGATTTTCGATTTCGTCTCATTCTCAAGGCAGGATATTTACCGATTGTTTTCATATTATTAAATTTATACTATGCGACAAATATAATATTATAAGTATATATAAAAGTATTTTAATGAGTAGATATATAATTAATTAAAAGTGAAAAAAATATTTACAAAAATTTGCATAGCTTCCGATCACGCAGGGTATGAGCTAAAAGAGGCAATCAAAGATTACTTAATAAACAAAAGTATACCCATCATTGATATTGGTCCATTTTCTGAGATTTCAGTTGACTACCCTGACTATGCTAAAAAAGTGTCAAAACGGCTTTTATTGAAAAAAAGTGATGTTGGTATTTTAGTTTGTGGTTCTGGCACTGGAATGGCAATTGCTGCTAATAGATTTAAAGGAATTAGAGCGGCACAATGCTATAGTTTATCTAGTACTATTCTCTCAAGAGAGCACAATAATTCTAATATAATTTGTTTAGGTTCAAGAATGTTAAAATATAAAGATGCCTTTAAGTATGTTACATACTTTTTGAGTACAAAGTTTAAAGGTGGTAGACATCAAAAAAGAATTGAAAAAATTTAATCTATGAACAAAGAAACTTTAAATAATTTTTTTAACAAAGATCTAAAAAATAGCGATGCAGATCTATATAATTCGATTACTCAAGAATTTAACAGACAAACCCAACATATAGAATTGATTGCATCAGAAAATATGGTTTCTAGAGCTGTACTTGAGGCGCAAGGTTCTGTTTTAACGAATAAATATGCAGAAGGTTATTCTGGAAAAAGATATTATGGTGGTTGTGAATTTGTTGATATTTCTGAAAATCTTGCGATAGAAAGGGCCACTAAACTTTTTAATTGTAAGTTTGCTAACGTCCAGCCACATTCAGGTGCTCAAGCAAATGGCGCAGTTTATTTGGCCTTGATTAAACCAGGTGACACAATTTTGGCTATGAGCTTAAACTCTGGCGGCCATCTGACACATGGAGCAAAACCTGCCCAATCTGGCAAATGGTTTAACGCAGTTCATTATGACGTAAAGCCTGAAACAGGTTTAATTGATTATGAAAGTGTAGAGAAACTTGCTTTAGAAAACAATCCTAAGATTATAATCGCAGGTGGTAGTGCTTATTCAAGAATTATTGATTTTAAAAAATTTAGAGCAATTGCCGATAAAGTAAAAGCCTACCTATTAGTTGACATGGCACACTTTTCAGGATTAGTGGCAGGAGGCGAATATCCAAATCCATTAGAATACGCAGACGTGGTAACCTCAACAACTCATAAAGTATTAAGAGGTCCAAGAGGTGGGATAATTTTAACTAACAATGAAAACTTGATAAAGAAATTTAATTCTGCAATATTTCCTGGGCTTCAGGGAGGTCCATTGATGCATGTTATTGCAGCTAAGGCTGTTTGTTTTAAAGAGGCTCTTGACCCTAGTTTTAAAACATATACTAAGCAAGTAATTGAAAACGCTAAAACATTATCCGAAACATTAGTTAAAAATAATTTTAAAATATTTTCTGGTGGAACTGATACACACTTGATGCTTTTGGACTTAAGAGATTTTAAACTTACTGGTAAACTAGCTGAAAATAGTCTTGGCAAAGCTAACATTACTTGCAATAAAAATTCGATACCGTTTGACACAGAAAGTCCAATGATTACATCTGGTGTTAGACTTGGCACACCAGCTTCAACAACAAGAGGTTTTAGCAAAAAAGAGTTTGTTTTAGTTGGTCAATTGATTTCTAAACTTCTCAAAGAACTGGCCAAAAACCCTGAAAATAATTCTAAAGCGGAAAATGAGGTGCAAAAAGAGGTAATTGATCTTTGTAGTTCTTTCCCTATATATAGTAGGCAATAAATAAAAAATAACTATGCTTTGTCCATTTTGTAAAGAAAAAGATACATCCGTTGTTGACTCAAGACCGACAGAAGACGGTACCGCTATTAGAAGAAGAAGGCTATGTGGCTGTGAAAGGAAAGAAAGATTTACTACATTTGAAAGAGTTCAATTTCAAGAACTTACAGTTATTAAAGGTAGTGGAAAAAGAGCGCCATTTGATAGAGATAAAATTTCAAAATCAATAAGGATAGCTTTAAGAAAAAGACCTATAGATAGTGACAGTATTGAAAAATTTATTTCTAAATTAGTTAGAAATTTAGAGGGGCTAGGTGAGAGTGAAATACCAACATCAACTATTGGAAAAGTTATCATGGAAGGCCTTTCAGCATTAGATCAAGTTGCCTATGTTCGTTTTGCTTCAGTCTATAAAAATTTCAAAGAAGCAAAAGATTTTGAACAATTTGTTGGCAACTTAAATGTCTATAAAGCAGATTAAAGATTCCTTTTATATAAAGCTAGCATACCAACAAGCAGAAATTAACCTGGGTTCTACTGGTACGAATCCATCAGTTGGAGCCGTTGTTGTAAAAAATAATTCTATTATATCTTCTGGTTGCACATCTTTAAATGGACGGCCTCATGCTGAGACTAACGTTTTGAAGGATAATTTAAATTATAAAAATTCAAATTTATATCTGACACTGGAACCTTGCAGTCATTATGGTAAAACACCACCTTGTACTAAAAAAATAATTAAAAAAAAAATTAATCGTGTTGTATTTTCAATAAACGACATTGATCCAAGATCTAAAAATTTAGCTTCAAAAGAGTTAATAAAAAAAAAAATAAGAATTAAAAAATTTATATTAAAAAATTTTGGTAAAAATTTTTATAAAGATTATTTCATGCAACATTCTGGTGGACTGCCATTTATAGACGGAAGATTAGCCGTATCAAAAGATTTTTATAGCATAAATAAAAAAAATCGATGGGTTACAAATATCAAATCTCGAAAGGTAGCAAATTTTTTAAGATCTAAATATGACTGCTTGTTGACTACGTCAAAAACCATTAATGAAGACAACCCTCTTTTAAATTGTCGTATTGAAGGTTTAGAAAAAAAATCACCAAATTTGATTATTTTAGACCGTTTATTCAATATCGAAAAAGAATCTACGATTTTTAAAAAAATAAAAAAAAAAATTTATATTTTAACAACGGCAGAGAACCCTGTAAAAGAAAAATTCTTTAAAAAGATAGGTGTAAAGGTAATAAAAATAAAGAAAATGGATAACGACACCATAAATTTAAAAAATATTTTTTTTAAGATTAAAAAGCTAGGATTTAACAGAATACTCGTCGAGTCTGGCATTACATTTCTAAACGCGTTAATTAAAGATCGTTTAATTCAAAATTTCTATTTATTTAAATCTTCTATAAATTTAGGGAGGAGTGGTCTAAACAATACTAGTCCAGCGTATATTAAAAAAATTAAATTTTCAGAAAGACACAAAATTAATGTTAACCTTGAAGGAGATGCTTTATATAAAGTAAGATTATAATGTTTAATGGAATAATATTCAATAATGCTATTGTTGTTAAAAAATTAGGTGGGAAAAAATCGACAGAGTTAATCTTAAAAACTAATCTATTTTTTAATAAATCTGAACTTGGTAGTTCACTGTGTTGTGATGGAGTGTGCTTAACAATCACAAGAATAAATAAAAATTTAATTTCATTCTATTTATCAAAAGAAACATTAAGTAAGACAAACTTTAAATTAGTAAAAATTGGAAGCCTTGTTAACATTGAAAGATCCCTGGTATATGGTAGTAAAATTTCAGGACATTATGTTCAAGGGCATACTGACACCACAGGAAAAGTCTCAAGTATTATAATCTTAAGTAAAACTTGGATTGTAAAGTTTGAGATAAAAAAAAGATTTCAAAAATATTTAATTGAAAAGGGGTCAATTGCTATTAACGGTGTTTCTTTAACAATTTCAAAAATAAAAAAAAATAAATTTGAAATAAATATTATTCCCCACACTCTAAAATTAACTAATTTAATAAAATTAAAAAAAAATGATAATGTAAATGTAGAATTTGATATCTTTAGTAAATATTTATTTGATTTAAAAAATTGATTATGAAAAAAATAACTCTATCTCCAATAACTTCAATTATTAAAGATGCTAAAAAAGGAAAGATTTTTATTTTAGTTGATAATAAAAATAGAGAAAATGAGGGAGATTTAGTTATTCCTGCATCTAAAGCAAATTCTAAAAGTATTAATTTTATGGCGAAGCATGGTCGAGGGTTGATATGCCTGGCACTTACAAAAAAACAAGTAGATCGATTATCATTGCCATTGATGTCCGCTATAAATAAAGCACGAATGCAAACTGCCTTTACAGTTTCTATAGAAGCAAAAAAAGGAATAACAACTGGCATTTCTGCTTTTGATAGAGCTAAAACAATTAAGGTTGCAATAAATCAAAAATCAAAAAAAAAAGATATTGTTTCTCCGGGCCATGTGTTTCCTCTGGTAGCACGTAGTGGTGGCGTTTTAGAAAGAGCAGGCCATACTGAAGCTTCTGTAGATGTCTCTAAATTAGCAAATTTAAATCCAAGTTCTGTTATTTGTGAAGTAATGAATGAAGATGGAAGAATGGCTAGGCTTGATGATCTTTTAAAATTTGCCAAAAAACATAATTTAAAGATAGCCAGTATAGAAGATTTGATTTCTTACAGGTTAAAAAATGAAAAATTTATGTACAATATTTTAAATAAAAAAATCAGAATTAAAAAATTTGGTTTTTTTAATTTAGGTGTTTTTAAAAATAAATTAGATGGTTTAGAACATTATGCTCTAAGTAGAGGTAATTTTAGTGTCAAAAAATCTATTAGAGTTAGGGTAATTTCAGTAAATATAACAAAAGGAATTGAGAAACTAAGTAACAATCTTTATTTGAACTCGGTCAAGTATCTTTCTAGATACAATAATTTTGTTTTAATTGTTATAAAGAATCAAAATCTAAAGAATACTAATGATGGCACTGTAAAAAGTACTAATACTTTAAGATACTATGGAATTGGTGCACAAATAATTAAAGATTTTAAAATCCAAAACATGGTATTGGTTTCTAGATCTAGAAAAAAAATTATTGGCCTAGATGGATATGGTATTAAAATTACTAGACAAGAAATAATTAAATGAAAAAAAAAATTAAAATCTGTATAGTTCGTTCTAAATACAATCATACTTCTGAATTATTAAAAAGTGCAACAAATGAATTAATTAAAAGAAAAATATTTTATAAAATTTTAGAGGTGCCAGGAGCCTTTGAAATACCAGTTGTTATTTCAAGAAACATAAATAAATATGATGGATTTATTGCCTTAGGTTCAATTATTAAAGGCCAGACACCTAATTTCAACTTTATATCAACAGCGATAACAAACAGTTTAATTCAATTATCTATCTTGTACAAAAAACCTATTGGTAATGCTGTTCTGACTTGTTTGAATAAAAGACAAGCTAAGTTAAGAGCAAGCAAAGGTTTCGAAGCAGCCATAGCAGTAACTGAAGTTATAAATGTCAAATAATAAACAAAGTGTAAGTCCGAGAGTAAGAGTAATTCAAAAGCTTTACGCTAACACACTAAATTCTGAAGCAACTATTGAGTATCCTAAAAGCCAATATAAAAAATTTATTAAAGATGTTGTTCAAGGCACCATTGAAAGAAATGATCTCATTGAAGAAACTGTGTCTAAATATCTAATAGAAGATCTTAATTTAAAAAGGACTGACAAATTATTAAAAATTATTATTTTCGCAGCTATTTTTGAATTGATGTTTAGACACAATAGTCCTACGAAAGTCATAATTAATGAATATGTAAAAACATCAGAGTTTTTCTTAGAAAAAGCCCAAATTAAATTTGTAAATGCGATTTTAGACAAAATATCAAAAAGTCTCAGGAAATCAGTTTAATTTACATTAACATTAGAGAAAATACTTTAAAGTATTCCTTGCGTTTGATCATTTTTTTTGGCATTTATGCAAAATCTTATGAATTCAGTTAACGAATTACTTTACGTAATAATCTTTACGGGCTTAATAGCAGTTTTTTATAGTTATTTGCTTTCTAAACAAATTTTAAAGGCAAGCCCCGGTAATGCTAAGATGCAAGAAATTGCTGAAGCAATTCAAATTGGTGCAAAAGCTTATTTGAAAAGACAATACATTACCATTGCTGTTGTTGGGATAGTTGTTCTGGCAATAATAAGTTATTTTTTTAGCCCTCTGGTTGGTCTTGGTTATTTTATAGGCGCGACTCTCTCAGGTATAGCAGGTTATGTCGGCATGTTAATTTCAGTTGAAGCAAATGTTAGAACTGCAGAAGCCTCAAGAAAAAGTTTACAGTCAGGATTAACAATGGCTTTCAAATCTGGTGCTATAACTGGGCTTCTTGTTGCAGGTCTTGCTCTTTTATCAATTGCAATTTACTATCTTATTTTAATAGACCTTAATGTTGATAGTCGAGAAATTATAAATGCTTTAGTTGCCTTAGGTTTTGGAGCATCGCTGATTTCTATTTTTGCAAGATTAGGTGGTGGTATTTTTACAAAAGGAGCTGACGTAGGCGCAGATCTAGTTGGAAAAGTTGAAGCCGGCATACCGGAGGATGACCCGAGAAATCCTGCTGTAATAGCAGATAATGTTGGAGACAATGTCGGTGATTGTGCTGGGATGGCAGCAGATTTATTCGAAACGTACGTAGTATCAATTGTTGCTACGATGGTGCTAGCCTCGATTTTTTTTACAAGTAATGCAAACATGATGGTTTACCCGTTAGCAATTGGTGGCTCTTGCATCCTTACATCAATTGTTGGAACTTTTTTTGTTAGACTTGGTAAAACTAAAAATATCATGAACGCACTTTATAAAGGTTTTATTGTAACTGCAGTTACGTCTCTTGTTATCTTATATCCTGTTACTGACTCTATTCTTGGCTTAGAAACAATTTTTAATGTATCAAACAAATATTTTACTGGTTTAGATCTATATATTTGTGGAGTAGCTGGCTTAGTTATAACCGGTTTGTTAATATGGATTACAGAATATTATACGGGCACAAACTATAGACCTGTTAAATCTATTGCTCAGTCATCAACAACTGGACACGGTACAAATGTTATCCAAGGATTAGCTGTTTCTATGGAAGCAACAGCCGTTCCTGCATTAATTATTGTAATTGGAATTTTATACACCAATAGTATTGCGGGTCTTTTTGGAATTGCAATTGCTGTTACTTCAATGCTTGCATTAACTGGTATGGTAGTAGCCTTAGATGCTTATGGTCCCGTTACTGACAATGCTGGTGGGATTGCAGAAATGGCAAAACTTCCAAAATCTGTGAGAAAAACTACAGATGCATTAGATGCCGTCGGAAATACTACAAAAGCTGTTACTAAAGGTTACGCTATTGGTTCAGCAGGATTAGGCGCGTTAGTTTTATTTGCCGCTTATACAGAAGATATTAAATTTTTTTCTGGCGTTAAAGGCTCAGCTCTAGAAGGTGTAGTAGTTAATTTCGATTTATCAAACCCTTTTGTAGTGGTCGGTTTATTAGTCGGTGGAATGTTACCTTACCTGTTTGGCTCAATGGGAATGCAAGCAGTTGGTAGAGCAGGTGGTGCGGTAGTAGTGGAAGTAAGAAGACAGTTTAAAAAAATTCCTGGCATTATGAAAGGAACTAGAAAACCCGATTATGGAAGACTTGTCGATCTTTTAACTAAAGCAGCAATTAAAGAAATGATTATCCCTTCTTTGCTGCCAGTTCTTTCGCCTGTTGTCTTATATTTTATAATTTTACCAATTGGAGGAATGAGTGCCGCTCTATCCACATTAGGTGCAATGCTACTTGGTGTTATTATAACAGGATTGTTTCTAGCAATTTCTATGACTGCTGGAGGTGGTGCCTGGGACAATGCAAAAAAATATATTGAAGATGGAAATTTTGGTGGTAAAGGTTCGGAAGCGCACAAAGCCGCTGTTACAGGTGATACAGTTGGAGACCCATACAAAGATACTGCTGGTCCTGCCGTTAATCCAATGATTAAGATCACAAACATTGTTGCCTTACTATTGTTATCAGTAATAGCTCACTAAAAACTAAAACTTATTTTTCCCATACATTTTTTGTCTAACGCTAGAAAGAAATTTACTGACAAAACTTGGTCGTGTTATATCGTTTTCTGTTTCTTTTTTGGAGTAAGCAACTTTGTTCATCTCTTTTTTTCTATAAATATTTTTATTTTTCAAAACACCGTATTTATCAAACTTAAGCTCTAAAACATTGTTTGATTTAAGAACGTTTTGACCCAACTTAATCAATTTACCCCTTGTAATAGTTCTCTCAAAATAAATCCAAACATTTTCATTTATTATCGATGTCGAATGAGGTCGACCAACTAATTTTAGGACATCATTTTTATTAGTTTTTCCAACAATTAGAGCCACTGCTCTATTTTCTAAGAAGTTAACACCATGTTGTTTGCTGGGCTCTCTTAGTTGACAGTTATTTAAAATAAATAAAAAAAATATGATATACAGCTTATTATAATGTTTTCTATTTATAAAAGTCATTACAATCTTCTTTACAACAAATTAGTTGAATTATCACGTAATATTTTTTTCTATAAAGAACTTTCGTTAAAAGACAATTTTGAAACAAGAATAAATCTTATTTTTGTTCACTTTTCTTTGTTGCTTATAATTTTTAAGAAAAGGAAAGAGGAATTTCCTCAAGAAATTTTTGATAATATTTTCTTAAATATAGAATATCATATAAGAGAACTCGGTTATGGAGACGTAACAGTCAATAAAAAAATGAAAACACTAACAAGAATTTTTTATGATATTCTTCTCAAAATCAATAAATCAAATCTAGAAGCATTCGAAGTTGATAATGATATTTTAAAAACTTACTTTGATCTAAGAAATGAAAAAAATTCCATATTAATTGACAATTTAAGTGCTTATTTAAATAATTTTTTTAATTATTGTTTTGAATTAAATACAGATAGTATGTTAAAAGGGAAAATTAAAATAAACTAATTAAAAAAATGGCCGTACCTAAACGTAAAACTACACCATCAAAGAGAAATATGAGACGATCGCATCATCGTGTTAAGCTCGTAAATATAGTTGAAGACAAGAAAAGTGGTGAGTATCGTCTGTCACACCACGTAGATTTGAAAACGGGCTATTATAACGGAAAAAAAATCTTAGACGTATAGTCTAGAAAATTACATAAATCATGAATAACAGAATCATAATTGCAATAGATGCAATGGGTGGGGAAAACGCTCCTTCTAAAAATATTGAAGGTGTTTGTTTGTATTTAAAAAAAAAAGATAAAAAAAAAACTGTTTTCTTTAATCTTTATGGCAATGAAGAATTAATAAAAAAAGAACTAAGTAAGTATAGTATTTCAGAAAACCAATATAAAATTTTTCCATCTAGCACAGTTGTTTCAGATGAAGAGACGCCTTTAACAGCAATAAAAAACTCAAAAGATAGCAGTATGTGGAATTCAATAAACTCACAAATTATATCTAATTCTGACATTACTTTATCAGCCGGAAACACCGGAGTACTATTTGTTGTATCGAGAATGTTACTTAAAACTATTGAGTCAGTTAGCAAGCCAGCTCTAGCAGGTTTATGGCCCAATAAAAAAAACATGAACGTAGTTTTAGACCTTGGTGCAAATGTTGAGTGTGACGATAAAAACTTGGTTGATTTTTCTGAGATGGGAGCAGCTTTGTATAAAGCTCTTTTTCCAAAAGATACTCCTAAAGTTGCTTTATTAAATATTGGATCGGAAGAAATCAAAGGCACCGAAACATTAAAAAAAGCCTACACTAAGTTAAAAGAGATTAGTAAATATGGTGATTTTGTATTTAATGGTTTTATTGAAGGAAATAAAATTACTCATGCCGAGTCAAATGTAATAGTCACTGATGGTTTTACAGGAAACATTGCATTAAAAACCGCCGAAGGAACAGCTAAATTTATAACTGACTCTCTAAAAGAATCTCTTACTTCAACGTTTTTTGCAAAAATTTCAGTTCTTTTTTCTTTTTTCGCTTTAAGAAAATTTAAACAAAAGCTAGACCCACGCAAGTTTAATGGTGCAATTTTCCTAGGTCTCAAGGGTCCAGTCGTTAAAAGTCACGGTTCAACAGACGCTGTTGGGTTCTATCATTCTATTGATTTATGTTATCGTATCATTGAAGGAGATTTAATGAATAAAATTAAAAATAATTTAAGTCATATAAACAATGAAAACAACTAGAGATAACACTCACAAAAAAAAAATAATTAATAACATTTTTAAGCAAATAGGAATTCCTTCTAATTATGCAGCTAAACTTGTGGATGATTTAATTTCCATTCTAATCTCAAACATTATTACCAAAAAAAAATTAAAAATAAAAAATTTTGGGAGTTTCTCTCTTAACAAAAAATATAAAAGAACTGGTAGAAATCCTCAAAATAAAACTATTTATGAAATTTTAGAAAGAAATGTTGTTACTTTCAAGTCATCTGAAGATTTAAAAAAAAGATTAATTTAGATGCTTAAAAATACAACTAAACTTTTGAGCATTTCAAAAACTGCTGAAATACTTAGTTTAAAAAACCCAAAAAACAACAAACCTTTAACTCACACTTTAAGGTTCTGGGAAACTAAGTTTAAACAACTTAAACCAACTATTCTATCTGGTGGAAGACGATATTATTCTGAAAAAAACATCGATGTTATCAAAATGATTATTTTTTTACTAAAAGATCAGGCATTAACGATAAATGGAGCAATAAAAGTAATGAATGATAAGTCTAAAGAACTTGACGACACAAAATCATTAAGTATAAAAGATGATTATTATAAAAAAAATATAAAAATAAAATCTAAAAAAATTTTATTAAAGATTAAAAAATTAAATGGCTAAAAAAACACACATTAAAGTTAGATTGGTTCCTGAGGCATCTCCAAATAGTGCTTTTTTTTATTATACTAGAAAACCTACTAAGGGAGAAAAAGTAAAAGATAAACTGAAAGTAAGCAAGTACAATCCAGTCACTCGTAAACATGAAATTTTTGTAGAAAAAAAATTACCACCTCACAGCAAATAAACTATTTCTTTTTAAACTTTTTGAATTCATAATTAATAAAGGCTTTAATCATTTCCTTCCAAATACCAACGGTGATTTTTGGATCTATGTTGGCTTTTATAGAATGTTTCTTAATCCTTTTTAAAATGAAGTTTATCCTCTTTTGGTCAATTACCTCTTTTTTGTTTTTTTTTAGTTTTAGGATTTGATCTACTAATAATGATCTTTTTTTAATAATCTTTAAAAGCGTAAAGTCAACTTTATCAAGCTTCTTTCTAATCTTATTGATATTTATGTTCATCATAGCGACATTAAAAACAGATTTATTTATTAATTAAATTATATATTAGATACAAGCATGTTTAGAAATGAAAAATATCATAATTTTTTTTCAGTTTGGTTAATAGGTCTAATAACTCTAATAACTTTAATCATTATTGTTGGAGGACTTACTAGATTAACCGACTCGGGCTTATCTATTACTAAGTGGGAAGTTTTTAAAGGTATACTCCCTCCTTTAAACGAAGGACAATGGGAAAAATATTTTTTAGAATATAAATCTATACCTCAGTTCATTTTAATGAACTCAAGTATGTCTTTGCAGGAATTTAAATTTATTTTTTTTTGGGAATATTTTCACAGAATACTTGGGAGAATAATAGGAATATTTTTTTTTGTTCCTTTTATTTTTTTTATTTATAAAAAAATATTAAGTAATTATTTATTACTTAGATTAAGCTTAATAGCTATATTAATCATCTTACAAGGATTCATCGGTTGGTATATGGTCAAAAGTGGATTAATTGAGAATGTTAGTGTAAGTCATTATCGATTATCACTACACTTATTTACCGCGTTTATAATTTTTTCTTCTTTAGTCTGGGTGTTAATGAATCACATTGTTGAAAAAAATAAGAAATTCTTTCAATTTAATTTTCAATTTCTTTTTTTAAAGATTTTATTATTTTTAATCTTTTTACAAATAATTATTGGCGCTTTCGTTTCTGGTCTTGATGCTGGTAAAATTTACCAAACATGGCCACTAATGGATGAAACTTATTTCCCGGGCAATAATTTTTTAGATAATTTGTTTAACTTCAAAGACCCTGGGATTGTCCAATTTGTACATAGAAATATTGCTTATCTAATTTTTGTTTTAAGTGTTTATTCTGGAATATTGATCTACAAAAAAAGAATCAAAGAATTGTATTACTCTTATTTAGTTTTTATTTTATTTATAATGCTACAAGTCTTGCTGGGTATTTTCGTTTTATTTTCAGGTGTAAATATTTATTTTGCATCCCTTCATCAAATCTCAAGTATTTTTTTGATTGTTTCATCTCTTAATCTATATTATCGATCAATATGAAGGAATTAACACACTTTTTAAAATATTTAATATTTTAGAAGTTTTAAATTTAATTGACTTTATTGTTCATTATTAGTAATCATCGCCATAATTTATATGACTCCTTTTATTAAAAAAAAAGAAATTAAAAACGACTGGTACGTTATTGACGCAGAAAATGCAGTTGTGGGTAGACTTGCCTCCTATATATCAAAAGTTTTAAGAGGTAAGAACAAAGCAACTTATAATCCTCATATGGACAATGGTGATTTTGTCATAGTAACAAATATAGAAAAAATTAAATTTACTGGAAAAAAATATACTAACAAAATTTACTACAGACATACTGGGCACCCAGGCGGAATTAAAGAAACAACACCTGCAAGATTAAAAGGGAAAAATATGACAGATCAAGTGCTTAAGCTAGCAGTAAAGAGAATGTTGCCCATAGGTCCATTAGCTAGAAAACAGTTATCAAAATTAAAAATATATAATGGCGAGAAACATCCTCATGACGTTCAAAACCCTACTATTATCAATTTTAAAGATCTTAACAAAAAAAATACAATAAGAGTCTAATGGAAATTCAAACCTCTACAAAAACAACTGCTCCCAAGAAAGTTAAATTAAATTTTAAAGACAGCAAATACGCTACTGGTAGGAGAAAAAGATCCATAGCAAAAATTTGGATCAAGAAAGGAACGGGTCTTATTCATGTAAATGGAAAAAAAATGAACGAATATTTTAAGAGACCAGTTCACCAAATTATAGTTTTGCGGCCACTTGAACTATCTGATGTTGCTACTGCTTATGACGTTAGAGCCTCTGTAAAGGGTGGAGGTCTCTCTGGACAAGCTGGAGCAATAATACATGGAATATCTAGAGCCTTAGTTTTACATGATGCAAACTTAAAAACCACTTTAAAAAAAGAAAAACTAACCACTCGTGATTCTAGAGTTGTAGAAAGAAAAAAATACGGCCGTAAAAAAGCCAGAAGAAGCTTCCAGTTTTCTAAAAGATAAATCATTTAATTCCTTATTATTTCTATCGGTGATATAATTTTTTTATGTCACAAAAAAAAATAAATGTTGTAGTTGCAGGAGCCACAGGTTTTGTTGGTTTGGACTTAGTTTTTTATTTATCAAAACACCCTCATGTAAATATTTCTTATCTTTGTGCACAAAAGAATTTAGGACAAAATATTAAAAATTTTGATAAAAGAATTAAAAAAAATTTACCTATTATAACTGATCTTAAAGAAATTAATTGGACTAGTGTAGATTTAGTTTTTTTATCTATGCCTAGTGGTATGGCACAAAAAATAGTCAAAAATTTATATAATTTTGAACATTTAAAATTTATTGATCTGTCTGCAGACTTTAGAATTGAAGATTCAAGAGAATATAAAAAATGGTACTCAATAAAGCACAGCGCTAAAAATTTAATTTTAAAATCTATTTATTCAATTCCTGAATTTACAAAAGATAAAATTAAAAGATTTAGAATCATTGCAAATCCTGGTTGTTATCCAACATCGATTCAATTGGCTTTGCTGCCTCTTTTAAAAAAATCTTTAATTAATACAAGTAATATTATAATAGATTCTAAGTCGGGGTATTCAGGGGCAGGTAAAAACTTTAAATCTAATTTTACTCATAAAAACTTTTACGATTCAATATTTGCCTACGGGATTAAAACACATAGACATATGGCCGAATTGGACCAAGAATTTAAAAAATATTCAAAAAAAAACATAAGATATACATTCAATCCTCATCTGCTACCTACCTTTAGAGGTATATTGTCTTCAATATATATTGAAACTAAAAAAAAAATAAATGCAAAAGATATATATGCGGAACTAGATAGATTTCATTCAAAAAATAAATTTGTATATTTAAATAAAATTAATACGCCTATGGGAAATGGAAATGTACTAAATACAAATAATTGTGAAATCTCAGTTTGTGAAACAAGACACAAAAATAAAATTGTTATTTTTTCAGCTATAGACAATCTTGTTAAGGGTGCGTCCGGTCAAGCTATACAGAATATGAATTTATTATATAACTTTAACGAAAACCTAGGTTTAAAATGAAACTTATTTTCTTAATTCTTTTATCTATGTTTTTATCTTGTTGCGCAGTTAAAAAAGAATATGTGTGTGGTGACCGTCCTTGTTTAGATAAAAAAGATTTTAAAGAGTACTTTTCTAAGAATTTATCTATTGAAATTAAGCCCCAAGAAAAAAATAAAACTATATCTGCTGATTTAGTAAAAATTAATACTAAGTCCTTTGTCAAAAATAAAAAAGAAAATATAGATTCAAAAAAAAGCAAACGATTAGAATTAAAAGAGAACAAAAGAAAATTGAAAGTAGAAAAAAATAGATTGAAAGAAGAAAAAACTAGATTAAAAGAAGAAAAAACAAGACTGATAAAAGAGCGTAAAATTAAAGCAAAGGCAGATGCTAAAATAGCAAAAATATCAAAATCTTCAAATACTGATAAAAAAATAATAAGAAATGGATTAAGTGGGAACGTCAAACAATCAAACAAAATTTTCAATAAAATTTCTGCTGATAAAAAGACTACTTTAATAAAGGATGTTATAAAAAATAAGCCATCAAACCCTCAGATAAATAACAATCCACAAAGTATATGTGGTGAAATTAAAGATTGTGATATTGATAAAATTACTGAATTATTAATTAATAGGGGAAAAAACAAACCTTTTCCAAACATATCGTCAAATTAACTTTTAAATGAATAAAAAAATGAACATTGCTATTGTTGGACTTGGTAATATTGGTTCTTACTTCTACGATTATCTACAAAAAAATAAAAAAAAATTATTTAACAAAACTAACACAATTCCTAATATTCTTTACGTTTCTGCAAGATCGTTAAAAAAAAAACGATCATTTAATATTCCAAAAAAATTATGGATAAAGAATTGTTTGCTAATCCCAAAAAAAAAAGAAATTGACATAATTGTAGAATTGATTGGTGGAGCAGAAGGCATTGCAAAAAAATTAGTTTTTGAAGCACTTAAAAATAAAAAACACGTGATAACCGCGAACAAGGCTCTCATCGCAAAATATGGTGATCAATTAGCAAAAATTGCCGAAAAAAATAAAGTTAATCTTGAGTTTGAAGCAGCTGTGTGTGGGGGTATTCCAATTATACGTTCTATAAAAGAAGGATTAATTGCAAATAATATTCGTAGAATTTATGGAATTCTTAATGGAACTTCTAATTATATTTTATCTTCAATGGATACGGATAAACTTGAATACAAAGACTCACTCCAAAAAGCAAAAAAACTAGGTTATGCAGAATCTAATCCAATATCTGATTTAAATGGAGAAGATGTTGCGTCTAAATTAAAAATTCTAACTGCACTGTCATTTAATTCTTTTATTAATAATAAATCTATATTAATTGAAGGAATTAAAAACATAGATCAAATTGATATAAACAATGCTAATCAATTGGGTTATAAAATAAAGCTTATTGGTGTCGCTGAGACTAATAACAATAAAATTACTCAAAGGGTTCATCCTGCTCTTATTAAAAATAATTCATACACTGCGAAAATTGACGGGGTATTAAACGCAGTTGTTATTGAATCTACTCCTGTTGGACAAAGTGTTTTACAAGGTGAGGGTGCAGGACCTGGCCCCACAACCTCATCTTTAGTTTCTGATTTATGTTCAGTTTTAAGAGGAAATATAAAATTTCCTTTTGTAATCTCTGATAAAAAAAGAAAATTTGCATCATTCCAAACCATTGATGATAAAAAATTTTCCGTTTATCTTAGGTTAGATGTTAAGGATAAGCATGGTATATTGTCTGATATAGCGAAAGTTATGGCAAAAAACAAAGTATCTATAAAAAGATTAATACAAAAACCTACTGAAAATAAAAATAATGCTTCAATAATTATTATTACACATGATGCTAAAAGTTCTTCATTTGTAAAAATTTTATATTCACTAAAAAATAAAGAATATATTGTTAATGCTCCTAAGTTTATCAGAATAGAAGAGATCTAATGTCGATTGAAAAAAGTTTTTTACATAAATTTATAAAAACTACTGAATTTGCTGCGTACGGAGCCTCTTCTTATATTGGCAAAGGCGACAAGATTGCTGCAGACAAAGGAGCAGTAGATAATATGAGGCTTGAATTAAACAAAATAGATATGAAAGCAACAATTGTAATTGGTGAAGGCGAAATGGATGAAGCCCCTATGTTGCATATTGGAGAGAAGGTTGGAACTAATAATGGCCCTGAATTTGATATCGCAGTTGACCCATTAGAAGGAACAACTTTTACATCAAAGGGTTTACCAAATGCTTTTTCTGTTTTAGCTGTAACTGAAAAGGGAAATCTTTTGTCTGCACCTGATACTTATATGGAAAAAATTATAGTTGGGGCAAATTTACCAAAAAATTTACTAGATTTGGATAATAGTGTAGAAAAAAATATCAAACTACTTGCGGACGTAAAAGATAAAAAACCATCTGAATTAAATGCCTGCGTAATGAAGAGACCTAGACATAACCATATTATAAAAGCACTTGAGCAAATGAATGTTAATATTAATTATATAACAGATGGAGATATCGCAGGTGGATTATCTGTTATAGGGCACAACCCTGTAAATGACATATATCTTAGCACAGGTGGTGGACCTGAAGGTGTTATTGTAGCTGCTGCTTTATCCTGCTTTGGTGGTCAAATTCAAGGCAGATTAATTTTTGACAAAAATGAAATTATCAGAGCTAAAAAACTTGGAATTGAGGATTTTAATAAAAAATATAATATTGATGAATTGGTTAAAGGGGATGTTATTTTTTGTGCGAGTGGAGTAACTAACGGAGACTTAGCTAAAGGAATTAAAAATTTTAATGAGAAATTTGAAGTTACTACTCTAGCTCTTCACAAGAGTCAAAAAATTAATAAAACAATTACAAACACATATAAGAAATGAACGCACCTTCTGTAAGTGGTAGAAGTTGGATTTTAAAAGAATTTAATTCAGAGGAAGTTGAATTTTTTAAAACTAATTTTTTTTTAGATGAAATTGTGGCAAAACTTTTGTCAATAAGAAACATTAAGAAAGAAGAAATTAAATACTTTTTAGAGCCTTCTATTAAAGACATTCTGCCAAACCCATATATTTTAAAAGATATGGATAGTGCTATTGAAAGAACAGAAAATGCTATTATCAATAAAGAAAAAATAGGAATATTTGGGGACTATGATGTAGATGGAGCAACATCAACGGCTATATTGGGAAAATACTTTCGATTTCTCAATATACCTTTTGAAATTTATATCCCAGATAGAAAAAAAGAGGGATTTGGACCTAATGAAAAAGCTTTTTTAGAATTTATTGATTTGGGTGTGAATTTAATTTTTACCGTTGACTGTGGGACATTGTCATACGCACCAATGGAATTAGCAAAAAAAAAGAAAGTTGATGTAATTATTATTGATCATCACCAATCAGAAATTAAGTTACCAGTAGCGCATTCAATCGTTAACCCTAATAGATTTGATGATAAATCAGAATTAAATTATTTATGTGCAGCAGGAGTTTGTTTTATGTTTTTGGTCGCTTTAAACAAAAGACTTAGGGATAAAAATTGGTTTTTAAACAATTCAATTAAGGAACCAGATTTAATGAGTTTACTGGATCTAGTATCTTTAGGAACTGTTTGTGATGTTGTCCCATTAATTGGAATAAACCGTGCTTTTGTAAGACAAGGTCTTAGAGTCTTAAAAAAAAAAAAAAATTTAGGATTAAAAACTTTAATTGAAGTTTGTAATATTGAGAAACCTATAACAGCACATGAGTTAGGCTATATTTTGGGTCCTCGTATTAATGCTGGGGGCAGGGTTGGAAAATCTACAGATGGAGCAAATCTTTTGTTAAATCAAAATCCTAAAAATACTTTTAAATTAGCTGTAGATTTAAATATTTACAATGAAGAGAGAAAAGTTTTAGAAACTGAATTATTGAATAAAATTTTGAACATAGATTATAAAAATAGTACTGATCCTGTTATTATCCTTTATGGTGAAAATTGGCATGAAGGAATTATAGGTATTATAGCAGCTAGAGTGAAAGACAAATACAATAAACCAACAATTATAATCTCAGTTAAAGATGGTGTTGGTAAAGGTTCTGGTAGGTCTATGTATGGTTTTGATTTGGGTTCTGTAATTATAGGTGCTGTACAAAATAATTTACTTTCTAAAGGCGGAGGGCATAAAATGGCAGCTGGATTCACTATTGAAATGGATAAGATTCATGAGTTTAAGGAATTTGTATTCAGAAAGTACAAGTCTGTAAACATTAATCTAGAAGAAAAAAAGAATTATTACTACGATATAGAAATAGCGCCATCTGCAGTAAATATTAATTTTTTTGAAAAAATAAATTTATTAGCACCTTTTGGGGCAGGTAACCTTGAGCCCAGATTTATTATTAAAGATTTAAAACTTGTTAATTCAAAAATTGTTGGTGAAAAACATATAAAAATTGTTTTGTTAGGCCCAGATTCGACGACATTAAAAGCAATTAGCTTTAATTCTGTAGAAACCCAATTAGGCTTCCATTTACTCAAGAAAAATATCAAACCATTCGACATTGCTGGAAAATTGAGTCTGAATGAATGGCGTGGACAAAGAAATGTAGAGTTTATTATTGATGATATTTCTGTTATTAAATAGCAAAAAATTAGGTCCCATCGTCTATCGGTTAGGACACGTGGTTTTCATCCTCGAAAGAGGGGTTCGACTCCCCTTGGGACTACCAACCTAATTAAAAAAACTGCAAAATATGATCTGTAGTGCATAAAATTTATATCTCGTTGTGTCACGAGTGTGTCATAATAAATATAATGAAAAAACTTAATTTAAAAATAAAAGATAATAATGATTGAGCTAATAGATATTTTTTTTAATCAGTATTTAAGAATATTTTTTGTAATTGTATTTGTGGGGCTTATTATCTTTTCATTATACTGTTCTTACTACGGTAAGCTTAAAAAAATTTTAAGATTTAAAAATAATAATAAAAATTAATGAAAAAGCTATTAGCGATAATAGTTCTGGGTTTGTTGTTAAGCGGTAATGCTAATACTAAACAGTTAAGTAAATCTCCATTTATTTCAGACAACATTCAAGATGAATTTAACAAACTATCTACTGAGCATAAAATTAACTTCTGTGGTTTCGAAAACTATAAACCTAGAAAAAGTATTATTAACAAAGATTTAGCAATAAGAATACTTGGTTATAATTCAAGAATGGATAATTGGAAAATAGTAGAAGGTGTTCATAGTCGAGATGTTTTTAAAGAATATGCAGATGCTGTAACTTACGCAAGTGTATCTGAAAATGATCTGATAAAAGAATTTCTTTTTGATAAACTTTATATGTGGGCAAAAAATAAAGCTCTTACTAAAACCAAACAATGCTATAGAAACACACCAAAAAATTCTGTTGTAAAAGACTGTGAAGGTGAATGGAGCGATCCAGAAGGTCAAGACTTAGCGCCTATAAAGGATGCAACTGTAACTCTAGAGATAATTATGGGCTTAAACTATATCTACAATCTTAATTTTGTTAATTATAAAATTGAAGACCCAAGACACAAAACTATCAGCAAATGGTTTAAGCCTTTTTACAAACAAATTAAACCTGCCAATAAATTCTATATGGGAAATTCTGCTGGGTGGTACTTTCCAAATATAGCTTTAAGACATAGTGATAATAAAAATTATTCTGGACTAGTTAAAAAACTAATTAAAGGCGCGGATAAATGGGTGTTAGACGATGGAAGTATTAGAGATAGAACGACACGTGGAAATAGAGCGTTATGGTATCATCATACAGGGTTAGGAGAAGCTTTTGTGATTTTAGAAATTGCAAAAGCAGCCAATATACAATTGCCAAAAAATTATGAGAAAAATTTACTGAAAGCAGCTGAGCTGTTTCAAGATTCTTTTGTCGATAATTCTAAAATAGAACCTTGGGCAACTAAAGGTCACAACTCACAAGCTAGTAATGGTGAACAAAAATTTAATAAAAATTTAGACGGCGTAAGTTTTAATGGGCCTTGGTTACATATAATACAATATAGATATCCAAATCACAGAACATCAAAATTCTTAAAATCTAAAATGACGAATAGAGCAAGATCTTTAAAGAGTGATGAGGTTATGGGCATTGGAGTAGGTTGTATTTATAACGCTTTATCAAACAAATAAATAATAATTAACTTACTGTGTCACGCGTGGGCCTAGACTTGCCTAAATTAATATAATCGTTTATTTGTAAGACTTAATTTAATAACAAAGAGGGGTTCGATTCCCTTTGGGACCGCCAACCTAGTTTAAATATTATGTATAAAATTGGAATTATTCAAAAAATTCACAACAAAGGACTTGAACTTTTAGACGCGCATAAGGATTTTGAATACGAAATTATAGATGATGTGTCTGAAGAAAATTTATTAAAAAAAATACATTTATACGATGCTGTTTCTTTAAGAGTATCAAAGCTTTCAAATAATTTATTATCTAAGGCCACAAAGCTTAAAGTTATCTCTAGACATGGTGTTGGTTACGACAACGTAGATACATCATATTTAAAACAAAACAATATTACTCTTTTAATTACAGCAACAGCGAATGCTATAGCAGTCTCTGAGCATGTTTTTTATTTAATGTTAACTATATCAAAAAATTTTTTGAATTTAGACAACGAAGTAAGAATAGGTAATTTTAAAAGCAATATAAATAAATTAGAAACTTTTGAATTACATAATAAAGAAATTCTTATTGCCGGTTTTGGTAGAATAGGAAAGAACCTTATAAAAAAATGTTTAGGTTTTGACATGAAGGTTAAAGTTTTTGATCCTTTTGTTGATGAGCAAATAATAAGAAATATGGGTGGTGAAAAAGTGGATAATTTCGAAAATGCTTTAAAAACTTTAGATTTCTTATCTTTACATATACCGTTAAATAAAAATACCCAAGATTTAATAGATTTAAAAAAAATGAAAACTATGAAAAAAACCTCTGTAATTATTAATACAGCAAGAGGTGGGATTGTTAATGAAACTGATTTAAATCAAGCTCTAAATGAAAAAACTATTCTTGCTGCTGGTCTTGATGTTTTTTCTAACGAGCCAATTAATTTAGACAATCCGCTTTTGAAAAATAAAGGAGTTATATTGTCGCCTCATACAGCCGCATTAACTAATGAATGCAAAATAAGAATGGGCAAAGAAACAGCTCAAAATATTATTGATTTCTTTGAAAAAAAGGTAAACAAAAACATGTTAGTAAACTTATGATTAATTTTAGAAAAAAATTTAAAAGTTTTGGTCCGTTAGAAATTCTTGTTATTGTATCAGTTATTTACGTATTAGTTATGTTGATTTGGACCGCAACAACAAGGAATAGTGTCTTAGAAAAAGTTAATGACATTAAATCTAACCATACAAATGTTGTAGAATTGTTAAATAATGAAATTAATAAATGTAGTCAAAATTCTCAAAAGCAAACGTCATGGGGAGAAGATTGTGATTCTAAATGGACATCTTTAATAATGATTGATCATATTTTAAAGAATATTAAATTAAAAAATCCTTACTTGCTAAATAAACAATTAATTCAATCTTCATCTGATCCAAGAATTGATGCTGAGGGAAAAGCAGGACAATCAACAAACAAAGGTGTTATTTTTGTATCATTAAATGATTTTAGTGCTGAACCTGGATCAGAATGGATTGTTGGAACATGTGTAAAATCACCTTGTGTTGCAGCAGGAAATAACGAATTAGTTTCAGTTTATCGTTAGTTTATTCTTTCATTTAAAACAAATTTCAATAAAATTATCTACCAGAGGTTGAAATTTAATTCTATATTTTTTTTTGGAATTCATTATTTTTTATGTTTATGTTCTACTTTATAAAAAAAAAAATAAGGAATTAAAAAATGAAAAAAATACACTTAACTGTAGTAGCTCTTTTAAGCTGGGCTATGATGACAGTATCTGTTTTTGCAGTCGACATCATTGTTGTTTCGCATGGGCAGGCTAACGATCCCTTCTGGTCTGTAGCAAAAAATGGAGTTGATAAAGCTTGTAAAGATATGAAAATATCTTGCAAATATACTGCTCCAGCAACTTTTGACATGGTAGAAATGTCAAAATTAATTGATAATGCTATTTCTCAAAAACCAAAAGGTATTATAATTACATTACCAGACGCTGCTGCTTTAGGAAAATCAGTTCGGGCTGCAATATCTGCTGGTATACCAGTAATTTCTATGAACTCAGGATCTGATGACTACATGAAGCTTGGTATAAGTGCTCACGTTGGTCAAACAGAATTTGAAGCAGGCGTAGGTGGCGGACAAAAAATGAAAGCTGCAGGTGGAAAAAAAGCTCTTTGCGTTAACCATGAAGTTGGTAACGTTGCTCTAGACAGAAGATGTGCTGGTTTCAAAAAAGGTTTTGGCGGTTCTGTAGATATACTTGGAACTTCGAATGACCCAACTGAAATCCAAAAAGCTATAGCTGCAAAATTAGGTAATGGTTATGATACTATCCTTACTTTAGGCGCTGGTCTTTCAGGTGAAGCTGCTTTAAAAGCTTTAGAATCTGCCGGTAAAGTAGGTAGTGTTAAACTTGGAACATTTGATATGTCTCCAGATATGCTTAAAGCTGCTGCTGCTGGTAAAGTTGAGTTCTTAATCGATCAACAACAATACCTTCAAGGTTATTTACCTGTAGCAATCTTTGCACAATACATGAGATACGGAACTATGCCAGCTGGTGTAGTTATGACAGGTCCAGGATTTGTTACGCCAAAAAATGCTAGTAGCGTAATTAAATGGGCTGCTCAAGGTTATAGATAAAAATTAAGATAAAAAGGCCTAGTGATCATTTTTACTGGGCCTTTTTTTTAACTTTCTTAAATAATTATGTCTACAAAATCTAAAAGCATTCATACTAAAAGTAGTTTTAATCAAGATGATAGGTTAAAAAAAGTTTCTCCTTTAAGAATGCTTTTAAACCGACCTGAATTAGGAGCTCTAGGTGGAGCTATATTAGTTTTTATTTTTTTTGGTGTTGTCGCAGGTGACACGGGTATGTTCAGCGCCTTTGGCATGTTAAATTTTTTTGATGTATCTGCTAATCTTGGAATAATTGCTATAGCAGCTGCTTTACTTATGATTGGTGGTGAATTTGATTTATCGATTGGATCGATGATTGGATTTGCCGGAATTTGTATAGCTATACCGGCGATATACTGGGGCTGGCCTCTTTGGATGAGTATTATTTTTGCTTTTTCTATGGCTGTTATTGTTGGTTACTTAAATGGACTATTAGTTGTTAAAACAGGACTTCCATCTTTCATAGTAACTTTAGCAATGTTGTTTATTTTAAGAGGAGCTACTTTAGCTATAACAAGGTTAATTACAGGTCGTACGCAAGTACCTGGTTTGAGAGTTTTAATTGAAAATGATCCAATAGCTTGGTTGTTTGCAACAGATACATTTAAGTGGTTTTTTGTTTGGCTAGGTTCAATGAACTTAATTGATTTAAGAACTGATGGAACTCCTTTGGCTACTGGCATTCCTCCTTCAGTAGTTTGGTTTATTTTTTTGGCTATTTTATCAACGTGGGTATTAACTAAAACTAGATACGGAAACTGGATTTTCGCATCGGGCGGAGATAAAAATGGTGCTACAAATGTTGGTGTACCTGTCGGTAGGGTTAAAATAGGTTTATTTATAACAACTGCTGTTGCTTCAACAATTTTTGCAACGATACAAGTTTTAGATGCTGGCTCAGCCGATACGATGAGAGGTTCATTAAAAGAGTTAGAAGCTATAGCCGCAGCTGTTGTTGGTGGTTGCTTACTGACAGGTGGTTACGGTTCAGCCATAGGTGCTGCATTTGGTGCAATTATTTTCGGTACTGTTTCTATGGGAATATTTTATACAGACGTTGATACCGATTGGTTTAAAGTTTTTTTAGGAGCGATGATGTTGATAGCTGTAATTTTTAATAACTATATTAGAAAAAAAGTAACAGAAAGTAAATAATGTCAGATTATCTAATTCAATTTAATAACGTAAGTAAATTTTTTGGTAAAGTGATAGCTTTAAAAGACGTAACAATGAAATTGAAAAAAGGTGAGATAATGTGCTTGTTAGGAGACAACGGCGCAGGTAAATCAACTTTAATTAAAACTTTAGCGGGGGTTTACAAGCCGGACGAAGGTGAAATTATCATAGAAGGTGAAAAGATAGTTTTCGATGGACCTAAAGATGCATTAGACATGGGTATAGCTACTGTTTATCAAGATTTAGCTCTAGTTTCTTTAATGAGTGTCACAAGAAATTTTTTTATGGGCAGAGAGCCTCTTAAAGGTCTTCCTTTTTTTAAAACTTTTGATTTAGAAAAAGCCAATAAGATTGCCGCAGAAAGAATGGGACAAATTGGAATTGATGTTAGAGACCCATCACAAGCCGTAGGAACAATGTCTGGTGGTGAAAGACAATGTTTGGCCATTAGTAGAGCTATATATTTTGGTGCAAAAGTTTTAGTTTTAGACGAACCCACTTCGGCACTTGGTGTTCATCAAGCATCTGTAGTATTAAAATACATTGTCAAAGCTGCGTCGCAAGGTTTAGCGGTTATATTAATAACTCATAACGTTCATCATGCTTATCCTGTCGGTAATAGTTTCACAGTCTTAAATAGAGGTAAGAGCTTAGGCACATACAACAAGAAAGACATATCAAGAGAAAAATTATTAAGTATGATGGCTGGTGGTGAAGAATTAGATAAATTAGAAGTTGAGCTTAAAGAAATTAATAGATTAGCAAACTAATGCTATCCTCAAAAAATATT